>Ga0209123_1001344_pt1 | contig 24786 bp, 18 predicted proteins | sample BarGraIncu00431A_FD_184500 | JGI IMG/M metagenome (GOLD analysis project Ga0209123, IMG submission 184500) | Arctic peat soil microbial communities from Barrow, Alaska, USA - Barrow Graham LP Incubations 004-31A (SPAdes) (version 2) | ecosystem: Environmental > Terrestrial > Soil > Wetlands >...
TCGTTTGTTGCTCTGCATTGTCTGTTATGAAGGATGGGTACGTATGACTGATAAAATTGTATAAAATAGCAAAATCAGAGCTTTGTGAAATCAAATCAATTTTTGCCCGATAGTCCAGATAAAGCTCTTTGGGATTGTCATAATCACCTGCTATTCTATGTTCAAAATGCTTACATATTCTTATAACCAGCAAACTACAAGTTAGATTTTGCTCACTTTTATCTTCGATATAACGATCAACATCCTGTTTTATAAAGAAAAGGTGCTTTTTAGGATTAATGCCATACATCTGATAAACCTCACTAATCACATCGATAATATCCTGTTTTGCAATACTTTTTACAGATGTAAATTGGTTGATTTGAGAGTCTGCCAAATCAAGTTTATGTGCAATGGCAGTAATAATTTTCAAATAAATGTGTTCCTTTTCAAAGAGACCTTCTACTAAAAATTGAGGATTGACTGACAAATCTTTATTTTCATCTATGACGCTTTTATCTTCCCTTGGCATCAGTTTTTTCAATACTTCATCCAAAAATTGCCTTGGAGTGAACACTAATCGATAACTACCGTGGATACTGTGTTTCCCATCTTTATTCCATTGCCCGATTAGTACCTTATTGTCGTTGCTCAATTCAAGGGTAAAATACTTAGCCGCTTCATTATCAGGCTCATTTATATTCCAGATAAAAAGGGAATAAAACGCTTCTCCAACAGCGTTTGGTTCAGGAAAACAAAAAAGGAGCATCAATTTGTTTGACTTTTCCAATATTTCATAATCCAGACTTTTAGGAAAAACCTCTTTATTCTTTAATTCGATGGATAAACCATCCCATAAATCATACAAATAATCCAACCCTTTTTTTAAAGGTAGGTTATCGGGCTCAAAATCCAGAACAACGGATGATCCCTGCATATAATCAAAATCTTTTTTGTAACGAAGGTCCCTAAAAAGATTGAGTCCTTCGTTAAAAACCAAACCTGGTAAAAGTTGATGAACAAAGGAATCATGCAAAGGACGTGGTTTAGCCAACATTTTTTTTGAACCTTCCTGGATTTCAGAAAAAACGACGATTAAAAGATCTTCAATCGTCATATCAAAACTTTCAAAACCGAGAACGATTGAAAACCGATTCTCAATTCTATTAATTATTTCCGCAAATTGAACTTCACTGGCGCCTAAATCATGAATAAGGTGAGCGCTATTGGTAATTTCAATAAGATCAACATCCAGAACCTCCTGAATGATCTGTTTAATAATTTCAGTCTTGCTCATTGTCCTAATTTAAAGTTTCATCCTTATTGATAAACACAAGTCAACACTGATTGTTCAATTCCAATAACTACTTTTTAACAAATAAAAAGCATGAAAGGTGGTTGGATTTTATCGCGGAGTTCCTAACTTTGCATAAAGCTATTGTCAGGATCAATAAATCAGCTCCTTATAAATAGAACTTTGTTGATAACTGTAAATATAACCTTGTCTCCATGAGTAAAGACTTCCTGAATTTTACGGAGGGCGAATTTTCAGAAATATATAGTACCTATTATCCAAAACTGAAGAGATTCGCTAAGGAATATGTTCTTTATGAGGAAGATGCAGAAAATATCGTACAGGATATTTTCATGTACCTGTGGGAAAATGCGGATTTGTTGAATACGGTTTTAAATTTGAATGCCTATCTTTTTACGTTAATCAAGCATAAGTGCATCGATTTTTTAAGAGGTCAGATTATCGAAAAAAATCACAATAAAACAGTTCAACAAAATTTTGAAATGGAATTCAAACTAACCTCACTTAAATCATTTACCTATAATGCACTTACTGAAGAAAATATTGATAAAATCATCAATGAAGCCATTGATAGTTTGCCGAACAGATGTCGTGAGATTTTCATTATGAGTCGTATGGACTTGCTGAAATACCGTGAAATTGCTGCACAATTGAACATATCAATCAACACCGTTGAAAATCAGATGAGTATTGCACTTCACAAACTTAAAATCAAGTTAAAGAACTATATCACCCTTTTCATAATTTTATTCAGTCTTCTTTAGTGGTAATCACTCAATTAATCGTTCTACAAGCAAATACAAAACAATGATGGATCAAACAGACAAACAACTTGAAAGCTATTTTTCCGGAGAAATGACAAATTCCGAAAAAAATCTTTTTTTAGCTGAAATTAATTCAAATCCAGCATTGAAGGAGGATTTTGTTGAAATACAAAATATGTTGGGACTTTTAAGCTTTTCCAATAGGCCAGGTGATGATCAACTGGCATTTGAAAAGCTTGCTGAATTTAAGAACAAATTGAAACACAGGAAAGGCAGAAGAATGATATTCAGTGTAATGAAGTATGCAGCTGTCATAGCCTTACTCATCATGTCAACATTCTACCTATCAAGAAACGACAGCTTTATACCCAAAGAAAAGGCATTCACCGAAATCGAGGCATCTGCCGGTCAAAGGGTTCATATGAAATTGAGTGACGGAAGCTCCGTTTGGTTAAACGCTCGTTCCAAAATTAAATTTGCCAATTCTTTCAATCAAAATGAACGGGTTGTCCTTCTGGACGGCGAAGCTTTTTTTGATGTGAAGAAGGATCATGGAAGGCCCTTTATTGTAAAGACCAAAAGATACAACATCAAAGTATTGGGAACTCAGTTTAACGTGTTTGACTATGCTGATAAATCACTTTTTGAAACAACATTGATGAAAGGATCGGTTCAGGTTTACGAGGAAAACAAAGAAAACCTTTCCATTATTCTGGCTCCAAACGAGCAAGTTGTATTAAAAGACAATAAACTGGAAAAGAACCCGGTTAACAGCTCCAATTTTTCTACCTGGAAAAATGGAATCATGACTTTTGATTCTCAGCCACTCCAGAAAATCATCAACAAACTGGAACTTTATTACGGTGTAAACTTTGTAATAGCTGACAATATTGCATTGAATGGCCTTTATACCGGAAAATTCAAAATGGAAGATTCTGTGCAAAATATCCTGGGTGCTATCCAGAAAACGAATAAGTTTAAATTCACGATCGGTTCTGACAACAAAACCATCTATATTAAATAAAAAAACTTTCAGCTTTTAGTTGATTGCTTTCCAACTTTTAATCTGATATCTTCTCTTTTTGAACAAACCGTTCTCTGTAACTTTCCCTTTTTTGCCATCCCAGGAAAGAGTCATCCAGTTGTAGACATCCTTCTCAAAGTTATAGGTTTCTCCATCATCGGTAAACAGCGAGGCCTTTGCCTTACCTTCCCCATAAACACGACATTCTATTTCAAATACGGTTTCTTTATTGACGTATTGAACAGGTGTTGCAAAAGGTATGATAGCATGTGCTTTGACAAAAAGAGGGAGTTTCTCGGGAGAATAATCAATGGTATAGGATTGGCGACCCTGATATTTTTGATTGGTTCTGAAATCGTACCAAACACCTTCGGGAAAGTAAACCGTCCGTTTCTGAGCATTTTCATAGAAGGGAGCAGCCATTAGATCATCACCTATCATAAACTGGTCATCGATTCTGAAAACGTTCTCATCTTCCGGGTAATCGACTACCAATGCTCTGAAAGGGGGCGTTCCGGAAAAATGGTATTTTGCAAAAGTCGTATAGAGATAAGGTATCAGCGCCATTCGTTCATTTAAGAGAATCCGGACCGTATTTTCCAGTTCAGTGGCATTGGCCAGAAACTCGCCTTTGTTGTTTTTTTCCTTATCATACTGCAACCAGGGTGGATTTTGCAGGTACCAGCAATTCAGCACAACCTGTGAGGACATTAGAAGCGTTTGCAGGCGTTGAATCATTTCAGTATCCGATTTACTCTCGCGAAGCTCAGGAGACCACAGCAGGCCTGCAAAACCTGAATTAGCGATCATCTGGATGAAATTACGATGTCCATAAATGTCGCTGTAGAGAGTTGCCGGTATGGATGACAGAAAAAGGTTTCCCGAACGGTAGTCCGAATAGGTTCTTTGATTCATATCCTTGTAAATACTGTTCATCGTCCTTAAATACATGCTGCCGAACAATTGATGCATTTGTTCCCCGTCAATGCCGGATGGAAATTTGGCATGATCAGGAAAAGACCAGGCACCGCTTCCGTAGGCAAGATTTGAGTTGTCGCACTCATCCAGCTTAAACCCCGAAACACCTATATCAGCCAGTGTTTTCTTGTGGTATTCTTTAAAAATGGCCCGGCCTTCTTTGGTCAGGAAATCAGGAACAAGACCGTTCCAAACCTGATAATTGCCGGAATAATTCATCAACGAATCGTGGATGGGTGAAGAAGAATTTACGAAGGCATGCTCCCAAAGATTTACATGGAACGACTGTTTGCCTAAATCCTTAATCAGACCTTCAGGATCCGGAAACCGTTTCTTTTCCCAGACATACGAGCAGGAATAGGCAGCTGTTTGCCATCCTGGTTCAAGGCCAAGTACATCGCAAGGAATTTTTTTATCGCGGAAATAGGCAGCCATTTTTGTCACAGCATCCGCATTAGAATCACCTTTCATGCGATATTTGACACCAAGTCCCCACATGGGAGGAAGAGCTCCCCCACCGCTCATCAGATTGTATTTTTCAATCACGTCCTTCAGATTATCACCGCAAATCAGAAAGACTTCAATTCCGGAAGCTCCCGGGATATCCACCTGCATATTGCTGCCTGAGGATTGGGTTGAATAAAGATCATCCGTCGTTGTTGCTATCTTTTGAACAGATTGTTTCGCAGTTTTTTCAGCCTTATTTTTTAGTTGTAAGTTGCCACCATAAAAGGTCGTATAACGGGAGGTATTGATTATAATACCATACCCCTTGTTTGAAACATAAAAGGTCTGTGGGGCATGTGAATAGCCTAAATCATTGAGCGGGTTATCATTGACTATAGGCTTTTTTCGAAGTCCTTTTTGCATAAAGGATCCAATCTGGAGTCCGAAACCGTACAATTGCTCATCCCCTTTCAACGGGATTTCAACCAAACAACCTCTTTCATTTATTTCAATGCTGATTTGCTCAGGACGAACGTATTCATTGCTGCTTGTAGAAGCATTTAATTCTTTTGTTTTTGGCTGGCTTTCACAAAGTGAAAAAGGTGTAAACGGATCTATTTTTCCCATAGAAACTTTATAGATTCCGGGATACATGGGCTCAATCTTTCTATCATTCTGAGCGTTCAAATAGAACGCAGCAAATAGAAACAAAGCGACTAAGGTCTTTTTCATTTTTCAAGAATGAGGGTTACTTATTGTTGTAAGGTGTTACAACCAATTCATAGGCACCATTCTTCAGGATATCTGAGTTAAACTCAATTTCGACGGTTTTACTTTCTTTTTGAAAAAGCGTAAAATAATCATCGTTCGAAATGGCGGGTAGAATTCGCTCACCATCACTTTTCCGGATGGCCTGAACGTGTACTGCGAAAGCAACACTTCTACCCACATTGGTGATTTTTGCGGTGATTACACTCTTATTTCCTTGAGTCAAAATAGAGGATTTAACTGCAAGTTTAGCTTTGGGCAAAGAATTCAATGCCTGATAGTCTGAAATCTTATTTGATCGCCAATAGAAATTATCGGATAAAAGCTTACCGGATTTATCTTTCAAATTCAATCGAATGAAATGAACGGCAGACAAGTCGGTTTTAATTCTATTTGCACCATAGACTTCGAATTCGTACAAGGAATAGCCCCATTGAGATGATTTTTTCACACCAAGCATCTTTACATAACGAGTCGTAATCGGATCAATTTTAATATCTTCTACCCCACCCTTACTGTCTTGGTTTACATAGATGTCTTTCCAGGTAATCAGATCGTCGGAAACCTGCAACTTGTAGGATTTCGCATTGGCAGATTCCCAGTTAAGGACAATTTCATTGATTGGTTTGGACTCACCCAGATCAACATAAATCCATTCATCGTCTGTGTAGTTGCTAGCCCAACGGGTACCATCACTACCATCTGTAACAGTGGAAGACTCTCCTCCATCTTTGTGAACGGATGAAGCAACTGCTTTTGCGTTAAAGGCCAGATTATCGGTTTTGAAATTCATGGTGAAAGCCAGGGCTGCATCATTCGCCGGTACATTTAGCGTTTCTTTCATCCGGAAACTTGTCACTTCCTGACCATCCATATTGTATACAGAGGCTTCAGCTTTAACATCAGTCAATTTGTTTAGAGTTGCATTGACGACCTTGACTGTATTATCTGCATAACTCCACTGAATGTGTACAGGTTCACAGGCTTTCTTCACTCCCCAGTAAGCACCGTTCAAATCGTAGTAATAGTCGTACGTTTGCCACACCAGGGATGGGTAGGCAGATTGGCTCATCCAGGTCATGATACCTGTAGCATCGTTCCAGATATGATGTTGCCAACCTTCATACATAGCCTTGTTGACTTCAATGTTCACCAATTGTGCTTTGCGACAGAAATCTTCAATTCCGGTAGCTTCACCGTAGTTCTGGTTCACCGTTTTGAAATATTTGTCAGGACTTGCATTACCGGCAGAAGGGCCAAAGAAATGTTTGTTCCACATTTCATTGCGTGGCCACCAACTTTCTTCAGGCATAAATTTCTTAAAACTTTCAAAAGTGGTAAATACGGCTGTGCCTATCTCTGTACGGAAACCCCAATCTTTTTGAATGTTGTCTCCATAACCTCCGGGATATTTGGAAAAATACCAATTGGGGTGAGAATTAGTCCAGGGACCACTGCCTGAAAGACCATCACTGTGTGAATTTGCGTGGTAACGTCTGTCTCCACCGTCAAATACTTTTACATCTTCAGCCAACCATCCATTCAAAGGAGGTTCAGGATAGCCTTCGTTGTCACCGCACCAAACAGCAATACTTGGATGATTGCGCAATCTTTTGATTTTTTCAACAGCATTCTTATTAAAGGCAAAAACATCATCGGGTAAATTCCGGTGTGAATTCAACCAAAAATCATCCCATACCATGATGCCATATTTATCGCATGCTTCATAAAATTCGTCATCCGTTGTGGAACCAATCCAGTTTCGGATCATGTTGTAATTCATTTCCTTGTGCAAACGAACCTTCAAATCATATTCCTCACCGCGGCAACGTAACATATATTCACTCATACCCCAGTTTCCACCTTTTACATAAATGGGTTGACCGTTAATTTTAATCTGAAGATCTCCTGTCTTAAGGGTATCGTACGAATATTCTTTAATACCAAAAGTTACTTTTTTACTGTCTGAAAGGGTATCATTGTTCAGATAAGTGAAGTCACAGGTATAGAGGTTTTGTTCTCCGTATCCATTTGGCCACCATAATTTGGGGTTTTGAATGTACAGTTTCGAAAACCTGGCGGAATTGAATCTAAAGGAACGTTGTTTGCCTGCCGGGATTTTAACATTTTGTGAAAACTCAATATTTCCGGGATTTATTACACCCTTTAAAATACCTTTTTGTTCGATGGTTGAATTATTTTTCAATTCGACCTGAATGTTTAATTTTGCCTGATCGGTAGAAGGCACAGATGTTCTAATCCAGGGATCCACAATCGATACATCACCGGAGGTGGTCAAATAGACATCATCCGTAATACCTGAAAGCAAACCTGGAACATAGGGCATCCAGTCCCATCCTGCACTTGAAATGTACGTTGGACTTGCATAATTTGGAATGGGATTTGTAGGCCAATAGACCAAAACAGACAAAACATTGGTTCCATTTGGTTTCACCAGATTGGTAATTTCAAATTTACCTCTATCCATGAAACCATCCAGAGAACCCAATTTTTGATCGTTGAAATAGATATCCCCTTTGCGGTTTATACCTTCAAAATTCAACCAGATACGTTGTCCTTTTGGTAAAGAAGAGGTTTTAATTTCGGCCTTGTACCAGAAATTCCTGTCGTATTTTGACTTGTCAACGTTGTATGCGTTGTCTGCAAAGTTCGGATCTTTTTCCAAACCGGCCTCTACATAGGAACCAAAAACTGTTCCGGGAACTACGGCCTTTACCCAGGTGGACTGATCTTTATTCACGGATCCATTGTCTTCCTGGGGTTGTACTTTCCAATTTACGATTGGAGAAGAACTATTCAGACTTATCTTGTTTTCCTGAGCGGATGCGTTTAGGAAAGATAAAAGAAATGCAGAAATGGATAAAAATAATTTAATTCTACGATCCATATTTAAATTTTTAGAAATAAAATCACTCATTCATCATACAGGATAAGTGATTTTTGGTTATTATTTACTTTATTTAGACAAAGAGAAAGGTCTGTCTTCTTTTAAAATACCTCTGTTTTTGGCAGGTTTGTTGCCCATTTCAAAATGAATAGTTCCACCGTTGGAAATATCACTGTAATGGATGAAATTTTTGGTATATGATTTGCCATTCAGAGTAGCAGACTGAATGTAAACATTATCCTTGCTGTTGTTGTTTGCTTCAATGATGAACTTCTTGCCATTTTCTAAAGTGATGGTTGTTTTATTGAATACAGGGCTACCTATTACATATTCATCCGTACCCGGACAAACGCTGTACATACCCATTGCACTCAACACATACCAGGATGACATGCCACCTTGATCCTCATCACCGGGATATCCTTTTTCAGTGGCATTATACAAGCGATCCATAATTTGACGAACCCAGTATTGTGTTTTCCAGGGTTGACCTGCATAGTTGTATAAGTAAGGCATGTGCTGGATGGGTTGATTGCCGTGTGCATATTGTCCCATTTTAGCAAGTTCCATTTCAAGCATTTCATGAATTTTACTTCCATAGGTACCAACTTTTACTGTACCCGGTATGGAGAAAACAGAGTCCATTTTGTCCGTGAAAACCTGATCACTACCCATCAGGTTTATCAATCCTTGTACATCCTGGAATACGGACCAGGTATAATGCCAGGCATTCCCTTCGCAATAAGGACCACCCCATTCCAATGGATCGAAATTATCCTGCCAATCACCGTTATTTTTACGACCGCGCATAAAGTTGGTGGAAGCGTCATACACATTTTTGTAGTTGTACATTTGTCTGGAAAAAGCATTTTGATAGACTGTACTTCCTGCCGCTTTTGCTAATTGATAACCGCAGAAATCGTCGTAGGCGAATTCCAGTGTTTGTGCTGTGGAACCTCCGGATTCAGGATAAGGGACAAAACCCAATTGATAGTATTCTTTCCAATGCGTTCTTCCGTTTGCACCGGCTCTGAAATTCATGGCTTCATGGGCATAGGCTTTAACAGCACGTTTGGGATCAAAAGTTCGAATGCCTTTTGCCCAGGCATCAGCCAACAGGGAAACTGCATGATTACCTATCATCCCGCCGGTTTCACCCGGTGCAGACCAGGAAGGTAACCAGCCAAACTGATCATAGGCGTCAAGTATGGCATTCATATAACGTCCCTGCATGGTTGGATGAAGAATGTTGGTTAATGGAAACTGAGATCTGAAAGTATCCCAAAATCCATTGTCTGTAAACATGTAACCTTCGTGAACTTTTCCGTCATACGGGCTGAAATAGCCGGGTTTATCGTTTTTATCCAGTTCGTAAAATTTACGTGAAAACAAATTTGCGCGGAACATGCAAGAATAGAACGTTGCTTTTTCGGCTTCCGTTCCACCTTCAACCAGGACTCTGTTCAAAAGATCATTCCATACTTTTTCACCGGCTTTTCTGGTGTCATCCAGGTTTTTATTGTTTCCCAATTCTTTGACCAAAGTAAGTTGAGCCTGTTCAGGGCTAATGTAGGAGGAAGTAACTTTAGCCTGTACTTTTGCACCTTGCTTAAAGCGGATGTAAGCCCCTACTTTTTTACCATCGATGGTTAAAACATTTGCTGTAATCTTTTTTTCAGTATCCCAGGTTCCAAAGCCTTCAAAAGACTGATCGAACTGAATGACAAAATAATTTTTAAAGTTCTTGGGGGTAAAACTTCCATTATCCACGAAACCGGTAATCTGTTTCTTTTTTGGATCGATGGTTATCTGACTGTTTTTAATATAACCGTCCAAAACGATGTAAGCCTCTTTTTTAGTTGGAAAGATAAAACGAAAATGAACAGTCCTTTCAGTCGGAGCCATTTCGGTCTGAACACCATTATCAAATTTTACGCTGTAATAATTTGGTTTGGCAATCTCGTTCGCATGATTGAATGTGGATGCTCTGTCATTTTCATCAACAACCAGCTTTCCGGTTACGGGCATTAATGAAAAAACACCGTAATCATTCATCCAGGGGCTACATTGATGCACTTCCTGAAAACCACGAATGGTATTGGCTGAATACTGATATTTCCAGCCATCTCCATTTTTTCCAGTCTGTGATGACCAAAAATGTTGGCCAAATGGCATGGCTGTTGTTGGATAGGTGTTTCCATAACTGAGTCCGTAATTGGAATCAGTACCTTGTAAGGTATTTACATATTTCACCAAATCTTGCTGTTGTGCAGAGATTTTTTGACCGCATGTCAGTGTAATAAAAAAGGCAAAAGCTAAATGGGCTTTTTTAATTCTCATTTGAAAAAATATTAATTATGTATAAAGAGTTATCGTGTTACACCGTAAGTCATTCCCTGCCAATCATCCGTGCGAAAAGGTGAAGCGGGTAAACCGGAACCATTCTGTAAATTGTTTAATGGATTGTTGGCCCATCCATAACGGACTGCAATTGGGTAAGCTACATTTGGTGAAGATACCAGGACAGTATTACCATCAATCACAGCATCCGCCCAATAAAATTTATGGTCCAGACCGGCGATGGTAAAACCTTCCATTTTAGTACCATTGCTGGTCTTCAAACCTCCCTCGGTATGTTTAAAAGTGATTCTGATTTTGTTGCCTTCCATGCAATAGGACTGATATTCAGGTCCTGAATATTCAATTTTTTCTCCATAGGTTTGCGCTCTGGCTGCTAAAGCCAAACGGCGGCCGACTTCTTGTTTGTTTTTGGGATGGATATCATTGGCATTACCAATATCAGTTGTAACAGCCATTCCTGTATTCTTCAGATTCAACGTCATGGACTGTGCTTCACGAAGTTCTGCCCAGGATGATTCTTCAGGTTCGGTTTGTACTTTCATGAAATTGGCTAACTGTACAAAGTAAAAGGGGAAGTCATTGTTCCATTGTTTTCTCCAATCTTTGATCATCAAAGGGAACAATTCGCGGTATTGATAAGCACGTCCTGCATTGCTTTCTCCCTGATACCAGATGGCTCCGCGAAATGCGTAAGGAATCAGTGGATTTATCATTGCATTGAAAAGCAAGGTTGGATAATTGGGTTGACCGGTACTGTTTTGGGGCATGGCAGGAATATCATGTATGTTCAATGCTTCCATGTATTTCCAGTCACCGGATAGGTCAACCTGAGCCTTCGCATCGGACTGTATATTGACATTTTTGGCATCACCGTAAATACCACCTTTACCTCCGGTATCAAAAATGCGTACTGTAATTACAGATTCCCCTTTTTTCACCAATTTTGCAGGAATTTTATAGCTGCGGCTAGCCATCCAGTTTTCATTATGACCTATTTCTACACCGTTGAAATAAGTGATATCCATATCATCAATACCTCCTAAGTTGAGGATTAACTCTTTTACTTCCCATTCTGAAGGAATGGTCAGCGTCTTTCTAAACCAAATAATGCCGTTGAATTTTTCCAGCCCTTGATCCTGAATAAAACCAGGTACTTTCATGCTTTTCCAGCTGTCATCTTTCGTACTTGGCAAAGCCCAGACTGGAACGTTATTATTGAATCCGGGATCCTTTGAAAGGACACTGTTTTTCCAATCTGCAATTTTTTCCCGGTATAATTTTTCCTGACCTTCTGCGGTTGCAGGCATCTTTCTAATTTGAGCAACAGCATCCTTAAAATCAGGCATAGCTTCCAGCGTTTCACCACTGGCCCAGGTTTCAGCAATAGTACCACCCCAGGAGGTATTGATCAGACCGATCGGTACATTCAGGTTTTGATGCAGATTACGTCCGAAAAAATAGGCTGCAGCAGAAAAATTGGCAACAGTTTTAGGGGAGCAGACTTGCCAGCCACCACCTTCAACTTTAAGCGTTGAAAGTGCAACAGGACTTGTGACGTGTCCAACTTGCAACAAACGGATATTTGGATAATCGGCAGCCTGAACTTCCTGTGCATGGTTATCAACCATTCCCCAACCTTCAACAGGCATTTCCATGTTTGATTGACCGGAGCATATCCAGATCTCGCCAATCAATACGTTATTGAGTTTGATTTGTTTTCCATCAGATACGGTAATGCTAAAAGGGCCTCCGGCTGAAGGAGTCTGCATTTTCAGACTCCAGGAGCCATCAGCACTTGCCTTCACATTATATTCTTTATTATCCCATGAGGTCAGAACTTTGACTTTTTTATTTGGTGACGCTTTTCCCCAAATCGGAGCATCTGTTTTTTGTTGAAGAATCATATTGTCCGAAAACATAGCTGGAAGCTCAATGTTGGCAAACAAAGTTGTTGATGCCATCAACATGAGTGAAAGCGTTAAATTTCTGATTTTCATTACCTATTAGATTTAACTAAATGAATTTCCTTAGGTGGTTTTTTTACGACTGTAAGACGAAAAAGTCATTATAAACCACCAAAGAAAAAATGCACTTAATAGCTATAAATTTATTAAAAATGCTTAATGTCGTTTATTCAATAATTCCTGCCCAACCTCCATTACGAACCATCTTGATGGTAAGTTTGGTTTGATTGGTAACCTTGCTTTCCCGTTTTTTGTAATCCATGGCTTGTTTATAGGAATTAACACCATCTTCAAATGAGGTCATAGTGTATGTACGGCCTGCGGGCAAAAAGTCCAGACTAACTTCAACGGTTTTGCCTCCGCTATTTGTCATACCTCCAATAAACCATTGGCTTCCTTTTCGTTTAGCAACAATTACACCCTCACCTATCTTTGCATAAAGCACTTTGGTCTCATCCCAGGTTACAGGAACTTTGGTAATAAACTCCGTACATTCCTTTTCACGGTAATAATTGGTAGGATTATCGGCCAACATTTGTAATCCGGTTTCAAAAATCACATAAAGGGCCATCTGATAGGCACGTGTTCCGGTAGAACCGGCATTGGCACGAGAACTCTGAAAATATTCAGGTTGGTAAGACAACATGGCTCCGGGAGTATAGTCCATAGCTCCGACTGCATTGCGCATAAAGGGTAAATAAATGCTATTGTCAGGTTTTGTATTTCCACCTTGTTCCATACCCAAAACGCCTTCATAAGCTAAGACATTGGGGTATCTGCGTTCCAGACCTGCAGGTTTGAATGCTCCGTGAAAGTCAACAAACAACTTGTATTTTGCAGCTTCTTTAGCCACACGTTCGTAGTAGTTGACCATCCATTGATCGCTTCTTTCCATGAAATCAATTTTTACACCGGCAATGCCCCATTCGCTGAATTTCTTGAACAAGTCAAAATTCTTTTCGACCGTAAGCCAGGTCAACCAAAGCACAATCTTTACATTTTTTTCCTTACCATAACGGATCAGTTCAAACAAATCGACTTTGGGATTGGGCGTGTAAGGATCCAGTGTACTCATGGCCCAGCCTTCATCCATCAAAATGTATGAAATGCCAAATTTGGAAGCAAAATCTATGTAATATTTGTAGGTATCCAGGTTATAACCGGAAACAAAGTCCACATGGTACGGAGAAGCGTCGTTCCACCATTCCCAGGATACCTGACCGGGTTTCAGCCAGCTTAAGTCTTTTACTTCACATGGGGAGGAAAGTTTGTAGATCATTTCATTTTCTACCAGTTGTTTGTCTTCTTTTGCCAGAACAAAGGTGCGCCATGGAAAAGAACGCTGACCGGAAGTTTTGGCGATATAGTCAGCTTCTTTTACAATTTTCTGACTTCTGTCACCATCTTCACCAAATTCAAGAGGACATTTAGGAAAAGTGGAGACCATACCGTTTGAATCTGTTCCCCTTAAAAACATGCATGGATAGTCACTCAAATCAGCTTCGGAAATAAGTATTTTATATCCTTTATCTGTTTCAATCAATACAGGCAGGTATGAAATATCTTTCTTGCTGGTGTAAGCTGATGTCTTTAAATGTTTGTATGGGCTCTCGTATGCCGTTTTGAAAGAGCCACTCTGTGCAATATGAGCCAGATAATCTCCTGGAAAATTGATGGCAAAGGTTTCATTTTTGACTTCAATCTCTTTCTTAATATTCGTTAGGAAACGATAAGCGATACCGTCATTAAATGCACGAAACTCCACCGAAAAGTTCTTTTTGAAAGTCAGAAGCAGGGTGTTGCAATAATTGCTTACCATCGCATTCTTCAAAGGCACTTCCCTTTTAATTTGCTCATTGATCGTTCCTTTTTTGGTGGATTTCAATTGTGGGGCCAATCCAAGTGTTTCATTACCCAGATCCATGGCCAACGAACAATTTTTTAATAAAAGATCATTGCCCGAATAGACGTCGTATGAAATTTTATCATCCAATCTGATTTTGACGATTAGTTTCCCATCAGGAGATTGTATGCTGATTGGGGCAGATTTTGCCTGCAAGCTTCCCATAAAAAATATGGAAAAAATCAATAAAAGGAACTGTTTGTTTTTCATTTGATTCTGAAATTAAATTTCTGTATTTATCTACGCTTGATTTCATGCCAACTTCTACATTGAAAAATTTTGATGTTACTTTATACAATGAGGGGCAATCCGAATTGTCTTTAGCCGGATCTTGCCATTCAACCCATGCGATGTCATAGGCTGCGAGTGCTTTGTTCATTTTTATTCTGTCAAAAGAAACGCCTTTCTTTTCAGCTTCGTATCCCCGGGAAATGATTGTCAATTTTACCCGCTTCAATATCTTTGTCAAGATACGATTTTTGGAAGAATAAACCAGCGCAATATTGTCTCTTACCCAGTTGACGATAGGTATTCCCCATCGTGCTGTATTGTCCTTTCATCACACCGGTTTCCGATAAAAGACATAGTTTGTGGAAATTTTCGATTTTGTCGGAGCCTCACCAGGATTGTTATAAACCATGTCCATATACGCCAAATGATTTATAATATACCAAGTCATTAGGAACTATTTTATTTCTTTATAAATTTCTTCACCGTCGTTTTTCCGTCAGCAAGAATCTTTACAAAATACAGACCTGGTTTCAATGAACTGATGTCCACCGTATTTGCTAAACCTTTAAATGATATGGATACCCTGAACTCCAGCCATTACCTTCCGTACCAATCAACGTGTTGACTTGGCTTGAATAATCGGTTTGCCTGGCAGCAAAAACCGGGTTTAGTGTCATTAATGTCAGGAGCAATAAAAGCAAATGTGCTTTTCTAAAGGAGACAGTCATATTCGTAGAGTTTATGTATAAGTGGCGTAAAATTCGTAAAAAAAAACAATATTGCAAAATCGGTTTTGCTTCAAGCTAAAATTTTCTTGCAGTTTACAAAGAAAATTTTATTCAATAGACACTATTCGAGGGGCAATTCAAGTGCGTAAACTTTAGAATAGTTTGTATAAAGTGTCCCGGTAGCCGAAGTACTCAAATAGGGAAAACCAGTCTTTGCCGCTATCCTGAAATAAACAAGGTTTTTATTGCCTTTTACAATTTGAATATAACTTTGCAATTTAGTGGCATGCGTTCCGGATTCAAAATCAATGGTATTTTCAAAGATTTTATTTTCAGCCAAAAGGCTGTCATCCATTATACTTGAAACAGTTGAAACCAATGCACCTTTATAATTTACACTATTTTTATCAACTGAAGGAGAAACATTCCAGTAAACATCCAGTTCCATTATTTTACAGTTCGCATTGCTATCTCTTTCCAGAGAAAAAGAAAGCACCACTTCTTTTCTGAGCCTCACTTTTTGTCCTACTACCAGTCCTGCGGAATTCTTGATATCTTCCACCATGGAATCGCCGGACAAGGCAATGGATCTGACTTTTATTCTGCAAAAAGGGGTGACCGGTATATTTTGCAAAGTAGAACCGTTTAAATTCAGGAAAATCGTATCAACAGGAAAAAATTCGTTGCCTCCATTGTTAACTTATAGGGACCATTGAACAGCATGGAATTTTTAAAGCTTCCATCCTTCAAAGCGTAAAAGTCCTGCGCTCTGCTTCCCGTATGACCGGCCTCATACAACCTCATTTTCAGACCGGTTTCCGCTTCTACCGGCTGGGGCACAGGTTCTCGGGTTTTACTGTCTAAGATCTGACCGTAAAGTTCACTGGATGGCGCAACATAATTATCAATTCGACATCCTGAAAAAAGAACGGCAACAACAAAAAAGAAGGCTATAAAAAATTTATTTTTAGTCATAGATCGGATAAAGAAAAATATAGGCGAAATATCAAATATATGTTAACACGTGACAAACCTACATTATTTTGTTCAAATCTGAAACTTTTCAGTTGATTTTGGCTATTATTTATTCGAAAAAGCTAACTTTGCGACCGAACACAGGTATTTATATTTTAAGGTATTTCACCATGGCAAAAATAACAAAAGAAGCTGCTTTGCTCTATCACTCAATGGGCAAACCAGGAAAAATTGAGGTGGTTCCTACCAAACCTCACAGTACTCAAATGGACTTATCCTTGGCTTACTCCCCGGGAGTAGCAGAGCCTTGTCTCGAAATTGAGAGGGATCCATTAACCGTCTATGATTATACAGCAAAAGGAAATTTGGTAGCAGTTATTTCCAACGGAACCGCCGTTTTAGGTCTAGGAGACATTGGGGCTATGGCTGGAAAACCAGTAATGGAAGGTAAAGGCTTACTTTTTAAAATTTATGCCGGAATTGATGTATTTGATATCGAAGTTGACGAAAAAGATCCTGAAAAATTTATTCAGGCAGTTAAAGCGATTGCTCCTACTTTCGGAGGTATTAACCTGGAAGACATCAAGGCTCCTGAATGCTTTGAAATTGAAGAACGCCTGAAAGCCGAACTGGACATTCCTGTTATGCACGATGACCAACACGGTACAGCCATCATTTCAAGTGCCGGTTTATTGAATGCCCTTGAAATCACCGGTAAAAAAATTGAAGATATTCAATTGGTCGTGAATGGTGCAGGAGCTGCAGCCAATTCATGTACCAAATTATACATGGCTCTCGGTGTCCGCAAGGAAAACATCGTCATGACAGACAGCAAAGGTGTTATCTCAACAGATAGAACCGACCTGAACGAATCCAAAAAAGCTTTTGCTACCACACGTACAGAGCTGAAAACATTGGCAGACGCTGTAAAAGGTGCTGATGTATTCCTGGGTCTTTCCAAAGGAAACGTTCTTTCCAAAGATATGGCCAGATCAATGGCTAAAAACCCCATCATTTTTGCATTGGCAAATCCTGTTCCTGAAATCAGCTATGAGGATGCCATGGAAGCTTGTCCGGACGCATTAATAGCTACAGGTCGTATCGATTACCCCAACCAGATCAACAACGTTATCGGATTCCCATACATTTTCCGTGGTGCTTTGGACGTACGTGCCAGAACCATCAACGAAGAAATGAAGCTGGCTGCTTGTAAAGCGATCGCCGCTTTAGCCAAGGAACCGGTTCCGGATGTAGTAAATGCAGTATACAATGTAGACCGCTTAAGCTTCGGCCGTGATTACTTTATCCCAAAACCTGTTGATCAACGTTTGGTTACCGAAGTATCGGTTGCCGTTGCCAAAGCAGCTATAGAATCTGGTGTTGCCCGTGTAAATATTGAAGACTGGGATGCTTATAAAAATCACTTACGTGAATTGATGGGCTATGAATCCCGCTTTACACGTCAGTTTATGGACATGGCCCGCAGCAATCCTAAACGTGTTGTTTTCGCCGAAGGTATCCACCCCAATATGTTGCGTGCTGCCGTTGAAGCTAAAAACGAAGGTATTTGCTACCCTATTCTTTTAGGCAATGACGAACGCATCGCCAAACTGGCTGCTGAATTGGATCTTAGTCTGGAAGGTCTTGAGATTGTCAATCTTCGTCACGACAACCAAGCAGATCGCAGAGAACGTTACGCACACATTTTGGCCGAAAAACGTGGCCGTGAAGGTGCAAACCTTCAGGAAGCAAACGATAAGATGTTTGAGCGCAACTACTTTGGTATGATGATGGTTGAAACGGGTGAAGCAGATGCATTCATCACCGGTCTGTACACCAAATATTCAAATACCATTAAAGTAGCCAAAGAAGTAATCGGTATCCGTGAAGGTTATAAAACGTTCGCAACCATGCATATTCTGAATGGCAAGAAAGGACCATTGTTCCTTTGCGATACGTTGATCAATCGCCACCCAACAACCGACACATTGGTAGACATCGTTAAAATGGCCGAACAAACCGTAAAATTCTTTGCTCACGAACCAAACATCGCCATGTTGTCTTATTCCAATTTTGGTTCAGACCAGGATGGTAGCCCGGCATCTGTTCATGATGCTGTTGCCCGCATTCAACTGGAAAAACCGGAATTGGCCATTGACGGAGAAATGCAAGTAAACTTTGCGTTGGACAAAACCCTTCGTGATCGCATTTATCCTTTCACCCGCTTAAAAGGCAAAGAGGTTAACACACTGATCTTTCCCAATCTGAGCTCAGCCAATGCCTCTTACAAGCTTTTACAAAAGATGACAGACTTTGAATCCATCGGACCAATCCAAATGGGCTTAAACAAGCCTATTCACTTTACCGACGTAGAAAGCTCTGTTCGTGACATCGTAAACATCATCGCCGTAGCCGTAATCGACGCCATCGTTGAATCCAGAAAAATAGATCTACTATAGACCCCATTTCCCCCACCTAAAAATGCCCGAACCTTTTGCAGGTCCGGGCATTTTCATTTCACCTTTCTTTCTTCGGCAAACACCCACCACTACAGTTTTTTCAAATAGAGAGATGCAATACAAGGCGCAGGGTATAAATTAATACCGGAGCGTACTTTTCGTACGTGAGGATTTAATTTATACCCTGCAACGCAGTAGTGCGCTCTCTATTTGGAAAAACTATCAGTCGAAGCGGATGGCTGTGATGGGCTTAATGCGAGAGATAAGTGCCGTCGGGATTAAAACCACCACCAACGAAATCAACGCCGTCCCAACATTCACCGCCAAAATATAAACCAAGTCCAGCTCAATTGGCACAGCATCCACATAGTAGGTGGAAGGATTCAGAGGCACCAAATGAAAATAATGCTGAATCAGGCAAAAACTCAACCCGATAATATTACCCCATAACAAACCTTTTCCAATAAGAAATGTAGAAAGATACAGGAATATTTTACGTATGGAAGTATTGGTTGCACCCATGGCTTTCAACATTCCTATCAAGTTGGTATTTTCGAGAATAAGTATCAACAAGCCGGAAATAATATTGAATCCTGAAACACAAATCATCAGAATCAGGATGAGCCAAACATTCATATCCAGCAAATTAAGCCAACTGAAAAGATCGGGATTCAATTCATACAAGTTCCGCATGTAAAAGGAATCGTTATTGATATCCGCAGCCCGGACCATCTTGGCATATACCCCCTCCTCTACCTGTTCAAATTGATCCATGGATTTTGCGAAAATCTCCACTCCTGCTGATTGATTGTCGTTCCATTTATTCAAACGTTGGACATGCCTGGCGTCAGCAACCAGAAAATACTTGTCAAACTCAGAGAAATGGGTATTGTATATACCGGAAATCCTGAATTTTCTGGCAGAAATGGATTCACCTTTTATAAAATAGGCAAGAATAGGATCCCCCAACTTCAGTTTTAATAGCTTCGAAAGATATTCGGAAATCAGGACATCGTTGGAAGGCTTTGAATAATCCGGAAAGGATCCACAAATAAGATGTTCTGACAAAAAGGTTTTGTCAAAATCAGCATCAGCTCCCTTGAAAACAACCGTTTGAAAATCCGACTTGGTCTTAATCATGCCGGGTTTCGTGTAAAGACGTTGTACATGCTTAACGCCAGGTACTGTACGCAAGCTATCAAGAAGTGTATCCGAAACAGTGATCGGATTCATTTCATAGGTATAATTGGAATAATAGCTTGTTATCTGGATGTGCGAATTGATTCCGATAATCTTATTGCGGATTTCCTGCCTGAAGCCCATTACAACGGCCCACGCAATAAGCATCACTGCCAGTCCTACAGCTATGCCGATAATGGCAATTTTGGTAGAAGGCTTAGACTTTTTTTCGCGATGGCTTCCTTTGAAAAAAAGGCGCTTGGCAATGAAATATTCCAGATTCATATCAGAGACTTCTCCCGGGATAGACCTCGAGGGCTTTTTCTAAAACAGTCATGGCCTTTGCCAATTCTTCTTTACTGATAACATAAGCCAAACGTACTTCGTTTCTGCCCACATCGGGTGTGGTGTAAAAACCGGAGGCTGGTGCTATCATCACCGTTTGACCTTCGTATTCAAATTCATCGAGCAACCAGGAACAGAATTTATCAGCATCATCAATAGGTAATTTGGCTACCGTATAGAAAGCACCCATAGGTATAGGTGTATAACAACCCGGGATTCTGTTGATGGCGTCAATCAGGAATTTCCGACGATCCACGTATTCGTTGTACATGCCTATCATATATTCTTCAGGAGTATCCAACGAAGCTTCGGCTACAATCTGACCAAGCAATGGCGGGCTTAGACGAGCCTGACAGAATTTCATCACATCCTTGCGAACTGTTTCATTCTTTGTAATCAGTGCGCCAATACGAATACCGCATTCGCTGTATCTTTTAGAAACAGAATCGATCAGAACCACGTTCTGTTCAATCCCTTTCAGGTGACAGGCAGAAATATATGGTGCTCCAGTGTAGCAAAATTCGCGGTAAACTTCATCAGAAAACAAGTACAAATCGTATTTTTTGACCAAATCACGGATTTGGTTCATTTCTTGCTGCGAATACAAATAACCGGTCGGGTTGTTTGGATTGCAAATCATGATGGCCTTTGTCTTGGGGGTGATCAGTTTTTCAAATTCTGAAACCGGAGGCAAGGCAAAACCGGTCTCGATAGTACAAAGCAAAGGTTTAATCACAGCACCGGCAGAAATGGCAAAAGCGGTATAATTGGCGTATGCAGGTTCGGGTACAATAATTTCATCACCCGGATCCAGACAAGCCATAAAAGCAAACAAGACAGCCTCAGAACCACCAGTTGTTATGATAATGTCATCAGCGCACACATCAATTTTAAAACGGTGGTAGTATTCCACCAACTTCTCGCGAAAGCTTCTGATACCTTCGCTTGGACTATATTCCAATATATCGCGGTCAATCGCTCGCAAAGCATCCAAAGCAACCTGTGGTGTTTTAATATCAGGTTGTCCGATGTTCAGGTGATAAACGGTTATTCCTTTTGCTTTTGCCTTATTAGCTAAAGGGACTAACTTTCGGATTGGAGATTCGGGCATCATAGCCCCGCGATTGGACGGTTTAGGCATAATTGCTTTAATTTATGGCTCTATTTGAGATGCGCAAAGATAAAGACATAGGCTGGTAATTGCAAATAAAAAACGAGGCAAAGACAGGGCTAAATTCAACACTTTTTCATTTGTTGAAAAGCTTTTGCAAAAGACTATTGTTTACTAAATTCAGAACACGTACATTTGTCTCGAAAATTTCCCAACACACAAGAAACACATACATTAAACGTTATAAATCAACTTATTATGAGCACAATTCTTCTATTTTTAAATGTTGGTGCACCTGAAATCATCATAGTCGCTCTCATTGTTCTTTTGTTATTTGGCGGAAAAAAAATCCCTGAATTGATGAAAGGCCTGGGTAAAGGTGTTCGTAGTTTCAAAGATGGCATTAAAGACATCGACGACGAAATAAAGAAAGACATTGATAAAGACGACATTAAAAAGGACTAACAGAAGAAATCCTTTTTTATGCAGGAAATGACATTTTGGGATCACCTCGAAGAATTCCGCTGGACGATTTTTCGTTGTTTTATAGCAGTGACTATTTTATGTGTCGGCTTCTTTCTGGCTATGCCATGGATGTTTGACGCAGTGGTTATGGCTCCTTGTTATGGCACATTTCCGGTCTATAAGTTGTTTGGCACTGTAAGCAGCTATTTCACAGAGACTTCTACTTTCAACGATGAGAACTTTACCATAAAAATCATCAACATTAAGCTTACCTCCCAATTTCTCATTCACATCCAGACTTCCTTTACATTTGCATTTGTTGTAGGCTTTCCGTATATTTTATTTGAAATCTGGAAATTCATTCAACCCGCTTTGTACGACAAGGAAAAAAAGAGCTTTAGCTTTGCATTCTCTTTTGCTTCCATTCTTTTCTATTCAGGCCTGGCTGTGGGTTATTTTCTGGTATTCCCCATTACCCTCCGATTTCTGGCCGAATATTCCATCAGTTCCCTTATCGTCAATCAGCTGTCACTCGACTCCTACATCAGCACGTTTGTGAGTATGATTCTGATTATGGGCATTGTTTTTGAATTACCCATGCTGGCACTTGTTTTGTCCAAGCTCGGCTTAATAAAACGCTCCTTCTTCAAGAAATTCCGCCGTCATGCTATTGTCGTTTTGCTTATTGTGGCAGCTGTCATTACACCTACGGGAGACCCATTCACCCTAATGATTGTAGCCTTGCCGCTTTATATCCTATACGAAATAAGCGGCATCATCGTTAAAGACGATAAAAAAATTCCGGATTGAAATAAATCAATCCGGAATTTAGTGAAAGGAGCAAAAGCTCCCGGTATTTAGTTTTTTGAGGCCTAAATCAGATTAAGTATTGTGAACTGATGGAACGGTGGTCAAATACACGTTCGATGGTATCGGCAAACATATCGGCGATACTTAAAATCTTCACTTTAGAGCAATCCTTGGCGTAAGGAATACTGTCAGTCATGATCAATTCTGTCAGACAAGAATTTTGAATGCGGTCTGTGGCAGGGCCTGACATCACACAGTGACTGGCAATAGCTCTGACAGAAACAGCTCCTTCATCCATCATGATACCGGCAGCTTTGGTGATGGTACCTCCAGTGTCAACCATATCATCAATCAGGATGACATTTTTACCCTTCACTTTCCCGATAATCTTCATTTCTGCAACTTCATTGGCATGCTCACGTGTTTTGTGGCAGAGAACCAATGGTACATCCAGGAATTTCGAATAGCTGTTGGCACGTTTTGAACCACCCACATCAGGAGTAGCTATAACCAGATTCTCCAGATTTAACGACTTGATGTAAGGAATGAAAATGGTCGAAGCATAAAGGTGGTCTACCGGAACGTTGAAAAAGCCCTGAATCTGATCAGCATGCAAATCCATGGTAATCAAACGTTCAATACCTGCAACCGACATCAAGTCAGCAATAAGTTTAGCACCAATGGAAACACGTGGTTTGTCTTTACGATCCTGACGAGCCCATCCGAAATAGGGAACAACTGCGATGATCTTTTCTGCAGAAGCACGCTTAGCTGCATCGACCATCAACAAAAGTTCCATCAAATTGTCAGAATTCGGAAAAGTGGATTGAACCAAATAGACAATCTCACCACGAATGGATTCTTCATAAGAAACGGAAAACTCGCCGTCTGCAAAATGTTGAATATTCATTTTCCCAAGTGGGCAACCAAGACTGGCACATATTTTTTCAGCAAGATATTGTGAATTCGTACCCGAAAACACTTTGTAGGAAGCTTTTCCGTTCATAAAGCAGAAGAAATTATTATCGGTAATAATGTTTATACAAAGATAGGGCTTTTGAATTTAAGTACGTTCCTATGATGTCAGAAAAAAAACAATTATTTTAAAAAGTGTATCAAAACCAATTAATTAAATAGTAAAACGGTAATACATTATTCTATGTTAAACTTTAACATCAATCCAGCATTTGCAGGAACATCTATGAACAAGGGCTCATTGGATGATAAGCTTAAGTGCATTTTTTTATCGGTCAAGAGTTCGGTTGCTGTCCATAAAATTCCATTTGGAATCACCAGATAATCAAAAGCATGCAATGGGATAGCTAAACTTGCTTTTTTCGATTCTGAAGAAAAATTGGCAACCACCAGGATAAATTCATTTCCGGATTTCCGGATAAATGCAAACATTTTTTCGGAATCAAAAGTTGGATTCTCATAATTGGCATACATCAAATCAAAGAAAATACCTTCGGAAAACGCTTTTTCATGGATGCTAAGAGTTAATACTCGTTTATAGAATGCGCGTACATACTTCTGCGTTTCGTTCAGATTCCGTTCATCCCATGCTCCGGAGTTATTCCATGCTGCCAGGGAATCCATTGTCCAGTAATCAAAAATGGTATTGCGTCCGTTTATGCCACTAAAACCCTCATTGTACATACCTGTTTCGCCCAGTTCCTGTCCGGAATAAATCATGAAAGGGTTGGTTTGCATACATGCCAGCACAATTAAAGCAGGAAAACCTTTCACAGCATCTCCGGCAAAAAATTCCGATGCCAGTCTTTGTTCATCATGATTTTCCAGGAAATAGAGCATTTTGGACTGTATTTCATCAACAGACTGCCAGCATCTGGTTATAACAGCGGCAGATTCATGACCTTCAATAATTGCACGAACCGTATTGTATAAACCTTCCTTATCGTATAAATAGTCAAATCCACCCTGGTGTACATAATCGCGATACAAATCGGGGTTATAGACTTCTGCTATAAAAATAATAGTAGGATTCAGTTGTTTGACTCTGGAAATGACCCATCCCCAAAATTCGACCGGAACCATTTCAGCCATATCGC
>Ga0209123_1001345_pt1 | contig 24771 bp, 20 predicted proteins | sample BarGraIncu00431A_FD_184500 | JGI IMG/M metagenome (GOLD analysis project Ga0209123, IMG submission 184500) | Arctic peat soil microbial communities from Barrow, Alaska, USA - Barrow Graham LP Incubations 004-31A (SPAdes) (version 2) | ecosystem: Environmental > Terrestrial > Soil > Wetlands >...
AAACCCGATTGTCAGATATGGATTTTAATAAAATATTGAGATACTAATTTTTTTCTACAATAATACTACTCGAAGGTGGTATTATAAATTAAACAAACTGTATAAATCAACAATATAAATTTACAAAATAATGAAAACAACAAATTACAAAGAAGCAGCTACTACAAAAAATTCACACGGTGTGGATGCACGCAAAATTCACGATAATGAGAATGTACAAGTAGTTCATATCTGTTTAAAAGCAGGTGAAAGTTTAAAAAAACATGCAACAGCAGTTGATGTTTTTTTCTATGTATTGGAAGGTGAAGGAATTGTAGAAATTGGTGATGAAAAACGAAATGTCACAAAAGACATGCTTATTGAAAATCCAAAAAATATTCCTCATTGCCTCTACAATGAAAGCAATGCTGATTTCAGAGTATTGGTGTTTAAAACACCAAAACCCAATGAAGGCCAAAACAAACAAGCAATTCAAAACATACTCAAAAGTGAGGCTTCTAACTAATATAATTTAAAAAAATACGAATATGAAAGCCATTGAAATTTTGGTCAAGGAACACGATAGTATTCTTAAAATGATTGAAATTACAACAATCATTTTGAAAAAGGAAGATAAAAATGAGATAAACATATATCATATAGAAGATATTATAGATTTTATCAAAAACTTTGCCGATAAATACCATCATCTTAAAGAGGAAGATATACTGTTTATGGAAATGGAAAAATACGGTATGTCAAGAGAAAGTGGTCCTATTGCAGTTATGCTTCATGATCATAATGAAGGAAGGAATTACATAAAGCTGGCAGTGGAAGGAATTGAAAAATTTAAACAGGGTGATATTTCAGCTTTTGATCAAATTCAGGAGAATCTGATGGCCTATTGTATATTAATTACCAATCACATTGCCAAAGAAAACCATATTCTTTACCCGATGTCCGAACGGATTTTACCTGCAAATGTTCAGGCGTCAATGTCAGAGATTTTTGATAAAACAAATACATCAACCATTAATAATGAGTATTTTGATAAATACCTGAAACTTGTAAATCAATTAAGTGTTACATATTTAAAATAATTATATAAAAAATGAAAAACTACAAAACAATATCAATTGGAGAAATTGTTACCCAGGATTTCAGAGCTGCAGAAATATTTAAAAATGCAGGTATTGATTTTTGCTGTGGTGGCAATCAGAGTCTGGAACTGGCCTGTATGGAAAAGAATATAGCCAGTACTGTACTTGAAACAGAATTGGCTAAACTTGAAAATACAACTGTCAACGCATTGCATAACTTCAATGAATGGAATCTGGATTTCTTGTGTGACTACATTGTGAATACACTTCATAAGACCGTGTTGAAGTTGCTGCCTCAGCTGACTGTTTACACACAGAAAATAGCACAGGTTCATGGACCTCATCATCAGGAGTTAATAGCAATTGCAAATCTGTTTACCAAAATAAACGAAGAACTGTTGCAACATCTCCGCAACGAAGAAGAGGTGCTTTTTCCGGCTATTAAAGAATTATTGAAAAGCAATTCTCAGGAAGCGAAAGCGACTATTATTTCCGAAATCACCCGTATGAAAGGCGAGCACGAATTTGCCGGTGGAGCAATGGATAAGATAAATGTACTGAGCGATAACTACAGCGTACCAACTGATGGTTGTAATACCTATCAGGTGACCTATAAACTGTTGGAACAGTTTGAAGATGATTTACACATTCATGTTCACCTGGAAAATAATATATTGTACCCAAAGGCATTAAAACTTTCATTCTGATAAAATGAATGAAAGATGACGGATATGTTATTAGTTATAAACGAACCAACAAATAATTACTTAACCAATAATCCGAATAATAATGAGTGAACTTATTAATAATTCTCGTAGTAGAAAAGAAAAATTAAAAGAAATTTTGTTGCAGATTCATCATGGCGGTTCAACTGAAGCTGTTTAAAACGAATTATTACTTTCATTAAGCCAAATTCCTTATGGGGAAGTGGTAGAAGTTGAACAGGAACTAATTTCAGAAGGATTACCTGAAGAAGAAATTCTGGATTTATGTGATGCGCATTCAGCAGTCCTCGAAGGTCGTGTTGATTTATCTGCATTGAAACCGGTGGCTGAAGGTCATCCCGTTGATGTTTTCCGAAAAGAAAATGAAGAAATAAGAAAGTTGACCAATTCTATTTTTGCCTTAATTTCTGAAATCAGACGTGAACCTTCAGAATCGATAAGTAACAAATTGATTAAACTGAGAGGTCTTTTCAATACTCTTTATGATGTTGATAAACATTAACAACGTAAAGAATATCTTCTTTTTCCCTATTTGGAGAAAATGGAAATTACCGGACCACCTAAAGTTATGTGGGGAAAACACGACGAAATACGTGAATTGATTAAAGGGAGTATTGAAGTGTTAGAAACAACTGAAATGACAAAAGAAGAGTTCGTTGCCGTTGCTGAGATTGTACTCGAACTTGCTGTGGAAGGTGCGAAGGAAATGATAACTAAAGAAGAGGAAATTTTATTACCTATGTCATTGGATGTACTGTCTGAGGCTGATTGGTATGAAATAAGCAAACAATCCCTCGAAATTGTGTTAAATGTACAGATTTGTATGGATTTTACATGAAAAAAAACGTTAATCGTGTATATATGTACATACTTAGTGCTATTTTTGCACTGTGATTTTAATACTGACTCTCAATTTAGGACTATAAAATTAAGTTTTATTCCCCGATTGAGTTATCCATTATCATAAAAAAAACAAATCCAACCCCATGGAATAAATCAGAACAATGTGTGACTTTGTATAAAGTAATGCATTGTTTTTCATTTTCATGAAAATTGGATACAAAGGGGCAAAAAAAAGCCCCGCAAACAGGAATACGGGGCTCATTTTGATAGATTAGGAATGTGCTTTGCTAAATGGCAGTCGCGGTTGTTGTGGTAGACGAAGCGGCTGTCGTTGTTTTATTAGCAATAGAGTTTTTACTTCGGGTAGTGCGACTTTTAATCATTGACTGTTTAGAAGTGAGCAATACATTCAGTTCGTTTATCAGCGGCATGTAATCAAGCTCCTTGTGTTCCACTTTTGCCAGTTCAATACTATCCAACAAATTACTGATAGCATTGGTTATTTCTACCTTTGCTTGTGAATAGTTGAATTCCGAATGAACCGATAAAGCTTCCCTACGGGTAATGTCGGCTTGATTCAAGTTTTGCTGATACGTTTTCAACTCATCAATGTAAGCAGTTAAGCCCAGACTGTTCAAAGCAGTTTTCATCGAGTCGTTATCTTCCAGGTCTAATAACAAATGATTTATGCGACCGGCTTTAGCCGTTGCATTATCTTTTGTAATCCCTTTTAAATAACCCCTCAAATATGGAACTGCCAACCCGGCTTGAACGGCTGTTGAAGCTACCTCAGCATCTTCTATGGCCGTTAATTGCCTTAGAATTGAACTCAGCAGCTTGTTTCTCTTCTTGCGTTGAGCTACATACACCTTTGAGTTGGGGTAACCATCATACTTCACTGTCAACATTTTGAGTAAAGGTTTTAACTCTAACAACAAATTGTACATTCCTACAATGAACAATGCTACCGGATCGAATTTTTCAACGATGACCAAAATAGCATTCATAATTTCCGGAAATTCCGATTTCCGTACTCTCGATAAAGAACAAATTACTAAAACCTTCTTCATTTATATAAATGTTTTAAGAATTATAAATATTGAAGATTAGTAAAAGCAACGCTTCTTTTTTCAATTGCAGAAACATCCTGTTATATTTCAAAATTTCAAAGAAAGATTACTTTTACATAATCTTATAAATTCAGTGCAGGCTTTCACTTCGCTCACCATGAACTTACTGTGCAAAGATAATAATTAATTTTACTAACTTCCAATACTTTTTTTCAATACTTATTGACAATTATTGGAAGTTTTCCAAAATAATTTTTAATTTATTGATTTATAATAAAATAAAAATCCGGTTTTGAGAAAATATTTTCCAAAATGAAATTTTGTTTTGATTCTATTTGTATTATAACTTGAACAAAAGTACAATATTGAACACATTTACAACACATTAATTGATGTTTTGTGCAACTTATTTCTGTATGTTTCGTACAATAAAATAAATCTTTATCATTTTACATCATCCTCTAAACTCTCGCGATGAGGATGATGTCACTGTACTTTATCCTCTAAACGTCTGTGATGAGGATGATGTCACTGTACATTATCCTCAAAACTTCGACGATGAGGATGATGTCACCTTACTTTATCCTCAAAACCTCGGTGATAAGGATGATGTTACTCTACTTTGTCCTCTAATCTTCCGCGAAGAGGATGATGTCACCTAACATTATCCTCAAAACGTAGGTGAAGAGGATGATGTACTATACAATTTCAACCTAATTTATGCAGAAACTAAATTTCCGAAATGAATTAAATTATTGAATCAATACTTTACAGCCTGCAACAGTAAACCGTTTGTAAGCGCACGATAAAAAATATACAGAACCAACCCTACAATAAGCTTTTAGAACCGATTATCATTATTGCTTGAAAATCCAGACAATACCTTTTTAAAATAAAAAAAACGTTATAAATGTAAAGAAAAGTTTTTATCTTTGGGGTTTAATTAAAAACTGTAGCATGAAAGAAAAACGCCAGGTACAAATACAGTGGTCAAAGTATTGAAAGTGCGTGATGGTAGCCCGTTGGATGTTCCTCTTATTCAATTTGCATGGGATAAAAAAGAAGAAATGCACTTCCATTTGGGCGAAAAAACCAAGGAAGAAAAAGAAAAACGAAAAGAAAACGAACTTACCGCCACCGCCAAAACAATATTCGCACAAAAACGCTACTACACCTACCAGGAACTAACCGAAAAACTCCAAGAATACCTGGACGTAAAAGAACGTACCGCCAAAGGCTATATCAAATTCATGCGCGAAAAAAACATTATCCTCAAAGACCCTGCAAAAGCAAATTATTTTGTAATTGGGCATGGGTAAAATCTATTTGCAAACCTTAAACAATTTTGTCAAGGTTTGCAAGTACAAACTAACCTCCTCATTTTGTCCCCAAGACCCCAATTTCCCCCCAAAAAAGCGAAAAAAATGCATTTTGATATTTCACAAAAAATAAATAGAAAATAAAAACTTATAAATGTGAAAGAAATTTTGTAGCTTTGTAGTCTTAAATTTCCTAACTATAAATCAACCTGATTTTAGTTATAATCTGGCAGGGAACTAATTATTAACTATAAACTACTGACTATAAACTACTATAAGCATGTCTTTATTCCAAACACAGGTTGAACGTCAGTTTTTAGCGGGTATAACCACCAACCTCACTCCGATTTATAATAAATTCTTCGACTACTTTGGCAATCCTGATATTCAGGCTAACATTTTAGAGATTGATGAGAGGCAATATCAGGGTGAATTTATTGAAGCATTATTCGTAAATATATTAGGATATACGGCTCAACCAAAACCAAATTTCAACCTTCTCCGGGAAAAGAAAAACGAAACAGATGCCAAAAGTGCCGATGGTGCTATAAGTATCAATAACCTAATAGTTGCGGTTATTGAACTAAAGGACCACAAAACGCAGGATTTAAAGAAAGTGGAAGTACAAGCCTTCGGCTACAAAAACAATCATAAAAACTGCCATTACGTTGTAACTTCCAATTTTGAACGGTTGCGGTTTTATATCGACAACGCAGTAGATTTCATTGAGTTCGACTTATTCAACCTCACTTTCGACGAATTTCGTCGCCTGTGGATGTGCTTGTCTTACGAAAGTATAGCAAAGAATCTTCCTCAGGAAATTAAAAATCAATCCATTAGTAGTGAAGATAAAGTCACAAAGGATTTATATAAAGATTATTCTGCTTTTAAAAGGCTCCTTTTCGATAATATTGTTTTACTAAATCCAGAATATGATAAACTGTTGTTATTTAAGAAAACACAAAAATTATTGGATCGGTTTCTCTTCCTGTTTTTTGCTGAGGATAAAGAGTTACTTCCAGCCAATTCGGTAAAAAGAACAGTTGAGAAATGGATTAAAGATAATGCCGACCCTATGAACGATTATCGTTCACTTTACAGTCGTTTTGTACGATACTTCAAACTACTTGATGAAGGATATAAAGATGCTAACCTGGAGATATATGCTTATAATGGTGGGTTGTTTGCCAATGATGATTTGTTGAATCAAATCGAAGTGGAAGATGCTTTATTATCCGAAAATGTATTAAAAATTGCAGAATACAATTTCAGTACTGAAGTTGATGTAAACATATTGGGTCATATTTTCGAAAACAGCCTGAACGAAATAGAACAGGTAGCCAATGAAATAAGTACGGGAGTAAAAACTACGTCTAAGAGGAAACAGGACGGTGTTTTTTATACTCCACGCTACATTACCCAATACATTGTTGAAAATACAGTTGGCCGTTTATGCGAGGAAAAGAAAACGGAACTGGGCATTGGCGAAGAACTTTTTGATTTCAAAAGTGCAAAGAAAAAAGATGTTGATCAGAAAAAGAAAGATGCGCTGAAAGTGTTTGACACGTACCGCGAATGGCTTTTGCATATAACCATAGTCGATCCGGCATGTGGAAGTGGAGCTTTTCTTAATATGGCTTTAGAATTTTTAATTGCCGAACATAACTGGATTGACCAACAGCAAGAGAAAATTGCCGGACTAAAAGGTCATTACTCCATGGAGTTATCCAATATCGAAAACACAATTCTGGAAAATAACTTGTTCGGTGTGGATATCAACGACGAAAGCGTGGAAATAGCCAAACTTTCACTTTGGTTACGTACTGCCAAACCTCACCGTAAACTCAACTCCCTGAATAATAATATAAAGTGCGGAAATTCACTGATTGATGACCCTACAGTGGCAGGCGAAAAGGCCTTCGACTGGCACAAAGAATTTCCTCAAATCTTTGCAAAAGGTGGTTTTGATGTGGTCATTGGGAATCCACCGTATGGAACAATCTCAGATAAAAGTTACAAGGAGTATTTTAAACATAATTACAAATCCTTTCAAGGAAATCTTGAAAACTATTGTTTTTTCTATGAAAAGTTCATTGAATTATCTAAAACAGAAAAAGGAAAAGTTGGATTAATATTACCTATAACTTGGCTCAAGATATCACAATTTGAAAATCTAAGAAAAGTTGTACTACAATTTAAAATAAGTTCAATTGTTGCACTTCCTACTAAAGTATTTAGTGATGCTGATTTAGATACCCTTATCTGTATTCTAAACAAAGAGTTATTTCAAGAACGGAATGAAGTTCAAGTAGTAAAAGTTAATACTGCTGATAATTCATCTTTTGAAAATAGCTTATTTACACCTAATTTAATAGATCAATCAATATGGTTAAATGGAGTTACTTCAAAAATAGAAATTGATTTTGACCCAGTCATATCGGGATTAATCAATAGAATCAATTATAATAGTCTTCCTCTTAAATTACGGTTTAAGGTTTCTCAAGGAATTGTACCTTATGCTAGAGAAGAACTGTATAAAATAATGGATAAAAATGAAGCAGATAATATTGTAGATAACCGTCTATGGCATTCAAATACTAAAGTGGATGAATTTTATAAACCTGAATTGAAAGGTGAAGATGTTTCTAGATATTTTATTCAATGGAATGGACAACAATGGGTAAAATATGGTAAATGGTTAGCGAGACCTAGAACACCTGAATTTTTCAATAGTCCAAGGCTATTATTAAGAGAAATTACCCGAGGAAATAAATTAAATGCTTCATATATTGAAGAAGAATACTATAATAATCCTGGAATTATTAATGTTATTCCTTTTAACAATCCTTTTGATAATAATTTATTAAAATTACTACTTGCAATAATAAATTCGAAGCTAATATTTTTTTATCATTATACTACTTCACCGAAGGCAAAATTGACAACATCAATTCCCAAAATTTTAATCAGTGACGTTGAAAATTTACCATTACCTAAAGGTATGGTTATTAATGATAATTTAAGCTTAATTGAAAGGGTTGAATTCATAATTTCCATTAATGTTTCATTACAGCAAGCCTCAAATAAATTCCAGCGCATGTTGCAGCGTAAGTTTGAGTTGGAAGAGTTGCCAGGCAAACTGCAAAACTGGTACTTGCTCAGCTATAAAGAGTTTATTACTGAACTTGGTAAGAAAAAAGTAAAACTTACACTCAGTCAGGAGTCGGAATGGGAAGACTACTTCAACTCGGAAAAAGCGAAAGCCCTCGAAATCAAAAAACAAATTGACGATACTGACCGTGAAATTGATAAAATGGTGTATGCGCTGTATGAATTGACGGAAGAGGAAGTGGGGATTGTGGAGGGGGAGTGAAAAACCTATTAAATAAAGCTTAAACTTTAAAACTATGTATTTACATACTTTAAAACTTTGGAATTTTCGAAAATATGGTTCACCTGTTTTTGATCTTAATATTCCCCACCTTACAGTTCCTTTTCAAAAAGGATTAAATGTTTTAATCGGCGAAAATGATTCAGGGAAAACTGCTATTTTAGATGCAATTAAATTAGTTTTAAAAACTCACGCTTATGAATGGATTAAAGTTGAATATAGTGACTTTAACAATAATTCAGATAAACTAAGGATAGAACTCGAATTCAAAGGTCTAGAACCAGACGAAGCTAAGAATTTTATAGAATGGTTAGGATGGGAAGGTGAAGGAGAAAATGCCATACCCATTTTGCGACTAATTTATCATGTTGAAAAGAATGATGATAGGATATTTCCTGCTGATGTAAAAGCGGGGATGGATGATATTGGCTATCCATTAAATGCTGAGGCAAGGGAATATCTCAAAACAACTTACCTAAAAGCATTAAGAGATGCCGATAATGACTTAACTGCAAAGAAAAACTCACGTCTTTCACAAATTCTTCAAGAACATGAACTGTTCAAAAAGAAAAATAAAAACGAAAAACATCCCTTTGAAGATAAATTTGAGATATTAAACAAAGAATTAGAAAAGTGGTTTAAAGATGAAGGTAAGATTGGAGAAAGCGAAAAGTCAAATCACTCAGAAATCAAAGAGAGGATTGATGATTTTTTGATGTTATTTATAGATGAAAGTAAAAAATCAAATTTTACTTTAGGAGAGGCAGAAATTAAAAATATTCTTGAGAAAATATCATTAGGAATTGAAGCTGCAAATAATCTGGGCTTAGGTAGCATGAATAGACTTTATATGGCTGCTGAATTGTTGCATTTAAAGAAAGATTGGAGTGGCTTAAAACTATGTTTAATTGAGGAATTAGAAGCACATTTACATCCACAAGCTCAAATGAAGGTTATTGAAGCTCTACAACAGGAAAAGAAGGTGCAACTTATCTTAACTACGCACAGTCCTAATTTAGCATCAAAAGTAAAACTACATGAATTAATTCTTTGTAAAGATAATAATGTATTTCCTTTAGGTGAAGAACCAAACGATCAAAATAAGGTGTCAAAGATTGATAAATATACAGAACTATCAAAAGATAATTATAAGTATTTAGAACGTTTTTTAGACGTTACAAAGTCTAATTTATTCTTTGCTAATGGTGTAATAATTGTAGAGGGATGGTCTGAAGAAATTCTAATTCCAACTTTAGCCAAAAGATTAGGATTTGATTTGACAAAAAAAGAGGTTTCAATTATCAATGTTGGATCTACAGCTTATCTTCATTTTGCTAGAATATTTCTTAGAAAAGATCAACGGCAGTTGAAGGTGCCAGTCTCTGTAATTTCAGATATTGATTTACCTGAATTTGAAAGAGAACCCGAAATTGGTGCAGATAATAAAGTAAAGAAAAATGGAAAAAGGATTATTTACGCATATAATAGAATTGTAAACTCAGATGTTGAAAAAAAAGCGAAGAAAGATGCTAAAGAAAATGAGTTTCTAAATGATAAATATGTAAAACATTTTGTCTCCGATTTATGGACATTTGAATATTGCTTATTGAAGTCTGAAATATTATCTGAGAAGTTCAAAAAAATGCTCAAAGAAATACACTCAGAGACGTTTACAGATGAAAATTGGGAACAAAATCTTTCAAAAATTCTACTTAGCAAAAGTATCAAAAAAACCGAAATTGCATATAGACTATCGTTTGAGTTAGAAACAATCGATTTTTTTAATTTGAAAGATACAGATACTTTAAATTACATTATTAAAGCCATTAAACACGCTTGCAATGATAGTATCGATTGAGCATATTAGAGAGGCAGAAAGCTTTTTATTGAATGGTAAAACTTTTGAAACGAAAGAAAGAATACCCTTTATCAAAAACCTTGAATCATGTGATTTATTAGCTGTACCAGGCAGTGGTAAAACTACTGCTTTAATCGCTAAATTATATTGTTTATCAAAACAACTCCCGCTTGATGATGGTTCAGGAATTCTGGTTTTGGCTCATACTAATGCAGCAGTTGATGAGATAGAACTTAAACTCAAAAAACATTGTCCAAACCTTTTTGAATATCCAAACTTTGTAGGTACGATTCAAAGCTTTGTAAATAAATTCTTGGCTAATCCTGCAAACTTCATTAAATACAATTCTTATATAGTTATAAATGATACTGATATTTACGAAAAAGAGGCTCTAAACTTTTATTATTCGCTAAAATGGTCACCAAGAGGTGTAGAACCTAAAAATTTAATAAATAAACTGTATGGAAGAGTAAATATTGGAAAAGAAGTAACTTTTGAAAAGGGGAAAGATAATATCAAATCATTTATAAAATACTTCAAACTTGACATAACAAATAGAAAAATCATATATAATGATAAATCATTTTATACATTTGAAGGTGATAGTAAGAATTATTATTTAGAAATTGAATCTTGGAAAGAAGGATTACTAAAAAAAGGGATTTTATCCTTTAATGATTCGTTTTATTTAGCAGAATGGTATTTAGAGAATTATCCTGCAATTATAAACCAACTACAACAACGCTTTAGATATGTTTTTATAGATGAAATGCAAGATTTAGAAAAATCTCAAATCGATTTAATTGACAAAATTTTTTATTCAGTAGAATCTAAAACAATAATTCAAAGAATAGGAGACATTAATCAAGCTATATATAGTTCAGGACGTAAAGTCAAAATTGAATGTGATTGGGTTTCAAGAAATGAAAGATATATAACGGGTTCTAAACGGTTAACTAAAGTCAATGCAGAATTAGTAAATAAATTTACATTGAATGATAAGAATGGTCAATTTATAGTAGTTGGAAATAATGTATTGGAATATGATGATATAAAACCTCATTTAGTTTTATTTGATAATGACACTAAAGGAAGATTGAAAGATAAGTTTGAGGAAATAATAAAGAAGTATGATTTACAAAATCTACCACAAATTACTGACAAAGTAGCTGAGAAGAAGAACTTTAAAATAATTGGTTGGACTGGTGAAAGAGAAAATGAAGGAGATGGTAAATTATGTTTACATACTATTTTTGGATATAAAAAAGAAACAAAATCTAATAAAGAAGATTATGATTCTCTAAGTAAATACATACAACTATTTGATCACGAGAAAAAAACTTTAGAAGCTGTACGAAAATCAATATTAAATGCTTTAGTAACCATTCTAAGACATGAGGGTAAAACAGTTATACGAAAAGTTCGCGATATAGAGTTTGAAAGATATTACTCTAAAATGGAAATGATTGAATACATTAAAGATTATCGAAAAGATACAGACCATTTATTAGCTTACGAATACTTTAAAGATAAATTATTTGAATGGAGTTTCAAAATAATAACAAAATGCGACTATGAAGGTGTATATAAGTCAATTGTAGAATTCATTAGGACGAGTTTTAAAGAGTGGTTTAATTTATCTTTAACCAACATGACAACCCAATTATTTATTGGCGTTAAGTTTGTGCCAATTGAAATAGAACAGAAAGAAACGGAGGTAAAAGAAAAATTAAATATAGATATTGCAACTGTACATTCAGTAAAAGGACAAACACACTGTGCAACTATGTATGTTGAAACGTCATATCATGAATATGAAACTAAAAAGTTGGTCGAAACTAAAATTAAAAAGAAAATAGTAAGTGCAAAACCCAACCCTCTGTTTGATATTGAAAAACACAATTATACAAAAGTGACTTCAAAAGAGGCTTTGAAAATGATGTATGTTGGATTCTCTAGACCAACTCATTTATTATGTTTTGCTGTATTATTAGAAAATGTTCATGCAGATTTAGAAAAATTTGAAAAGGCAGGTTGGGAGATTGAAACAGTTTTTTGATATAAAAATTGTAACTCCAAAATGTAATTTAAAAAAATAATAAATACACTTAACTATATGGAAAACAACACACAAATAAAATGCCCGAACTGCGGAACATCTATCGATGTTCAGGATATTCTGGCGCATCAGTTGGAAGCAGAGATTAATCAGAAGTTTCAGAAGCAACTGGCGGAAGAACGGAAAAAGCAGGATGCGGAGCTTGAGAACCTGAATAAAGCCAAGGAACAGTTTGAGCTAAAGAAAAAACAAGAGAACGAGATGTTTCAGGAAAGGTTGGATCGGCAACTGAAAGAAGACCGCAAAATACTGGAAGAAAAGCTGAAACTGAAATATCAGGAAGAACAGGCTGAACAGTTTCTGGCGTTGCAAAAGGAACTGAATGAAAAGTCGGAACAGGTGAAGGATCTTGGGTTGGCCCGGATAGAAGTTGAAAAACTTAAGCGTGAAAAATCGGAATTGAAAGAAATAGTGGAAGCTGAATCTCAAAAGAATCTGAATGAAACACTGATAGCCGAAAAAGAGAAAATTAGAAAACAGGAAGAGGATAAAAACGAGTTACGTTTTAAAGAGCTACAGAAGCAGCTTGAAGATCAACGGAAACTTACTGAAGAAATGAAGCGAAAGCAGCAACAGGGTTCCATGCAATTGCAGGGCGAAGTACAGGAACTGGCAATAGAGGAATGGCTTGCAGGACAATTTCCACTGGATTCAATTGAAGAAATAAAAAAAGGAGTGCGTGGGGGAGACTGTATTCAGGTGGTGAATACCCGCACCCATCAAAACTGCGGGACTATTTATTACGAAAGCAAGCGCACTAAAGATTTTCAACCAAGCTGGATAGAAAAATTCAAAGCCGATATTCGTGAAAAGGGTGCAAATATAGGAGTGCTTGTTACTGAAGTAATGCCTTCGGATATGGGGAGAATGGGATTAAAAGATGGTATCTGGATTTGTAATTATGAGGAGTTCAAGGGGCTTTGTACTGTTTTAAGGGATTCGATAATTCAAATCAATTTGGCAATAAGTTCACAGGAAAATAAAGGCGACAAAATGCATATGCTTTATGATTATCTGACCGGAAATACATTCCGCTTACAGGTTGAAGCTATTGTTGAAGGCTTTACTCAAATGAGATCTGATCTGGAAAGCGAAAAACGAGCCATGCAAAGCATTTGGAAAAAACGCGAAAGGCAAATAGATAAGGTTACAATTAATACCATTGATATGCATTCGTCTATAAAAGGCATTGCGGGTAACGCAATTCAGGCGGTGAAACTTCTGGAACTTCCGGAATCGGATATTGAAGTAGAGGAAGTAGAATAATAAACACCTACTGGCGCACTTTTGTAAAGAGTGCCAATACAAAGGTATCAGAACCAAAGGTCAGGCTTTATCACCGAACTAAACTATCACAATTCGGTAATTCAAAAGAAACCTATGGTCAGCGTCATGATATTGTGATAAATAATAAAACCTCTTCCGTTATTCCACTCTGTCACCCACCCGAAATGCTGCATGTCTTGGAGCATTTACACTTAGGTTGATAAGGGTAGAAAATCAAGAATGTAAACAATACGAAAGTCCTTGTCGAGCGTAGGCTCTTCATGTTCGGCGTATGGCTCTAGCCTACGTCGTAGCTAAAAGCAAGGCTCCTGCCTTGCATATTTAGAATAAAAAACAGCACTAAACTATACCTACTATAGATTAGATATGTGCTAATACAAAGTTATTCCCTTTGTTGAGCTGCAATAAAACCCTAAATTAATAAAACACATTTTGACCCCCATGTTCACATTGTCAACCCAAAGCAAAACAATCTCTTGATATATATTTTGAGCTGCCAATTTAAACGATCGATAAACAACCGAAACGACCGATATGCCCGGTTTCAATAAATGAATAATGTAAAAATCCTAATGAAAACTCACTTTTTATAATTTACCCATAATTCCCCAAAACCCACAATATCCTCCGTATCCGCTTGCATACCATAAGAACTGAAAGCGGATTTTTTTAATGCATATTATCAGCTCTTCAATAATTCTTCTAACTCATTATCTAAGCTTCTAATTTTTTCTATTACCTGGTCGATGCTTTGATTTGATTCCATTTTATAAATAACTACTGCTAACTGAAAAGCAACTAACGACCGAATTTCTTCTGCAGAAAAATTAAGATATTGCTTTCGATAATCGTCGATATATCTATTAACCTGCTTTTCAGCATTTCGATATATTTCTTCTTCATTACGGTCAATATTCATTGGAAAACGAAAACCGCCTATAACCTGAATTTTCAATTTTTGTGCTTCGGTTGAACTCATGGTTTTTAAATTTTATTGATTTAACTCTGAGAATAAGATTACATTTCCGAGCATACCTACTCCAATTATTTTTTCGTTTTCTTCCCATTTGGCAACAGTTAAGGAAAATAAAATAAAGTTCCTCCGTTTAATTATTTGAGGAATTAATATGTTTAAACTTAATGGAGTGATAAGCCTCGACCATATTTCTGTTTGTTTTTTATTCAAACAAAGAGAATTTCCGAGATTATCAGCGATATTTTCTTTTGTGTCTTCAAATAATTTCGTTTTGACTTTTTCCTGATTCACTTCCAAGCCAGGGTCGATGTCGGTTTTCATACTAAAGCGAGTTTCATTTCCGTCAACGGTGATGCGGCACATTAGAGGTACGTTTCCGTTCTTTTTCTGTTTGTCTCTTTTCAGAAAGAAGAGTAGGTTGAATGTTGTTTTCATAATCTCAAATTGAATTACAAAATTAGACTTAATAAATTGTTTATGAGAGTAATGCAGGCTGCCAATATCGGAAAGGAAAGTGCCTATTTCGGACAAATCGTACCCCTTTTGGAGTAAACAGAAAAGGGGTATGAATCAGGAAAGAAAGTAGGTCTATTTTTGTCTTTTTTCTGTCCTTTTTGTGGGAACGTATAACAAAGAAAAAACCCTACAAATCACTGAATTTGTAGGGTTTGACTCCTTTTTGTCGCTAACTGGCGGAGCTATCTGGCGGAGAGAAAGGGATTCGAACCCCCGGTACCCTTTTGGAGTACACACGCTTTCCAAGCGTGCCTCTTAAACCACTCGAGCATCTCTCCTTCCATTTTTGGAATTGCAAAAGTAAAACAAAAAACCGAGATAATAAAACAAAAAATCAGATTGCAAAGAGTGATTTTGCATTGTGCGTAGTATGCTGGTCGATATAAGCTGTAGAAGTGTTGTAGATTTCGGCTAATTTATTACAAACCCGACTGACGTAAGCACTTTCGTTTCGTTTGCCTCGATGAGGAGTCGGTGTAAGATAAGGCGAATCTGTTTCGAGCAGAATGTATTTCAAATCAATTTCGCTGACCACAGCGGCCAATCCGGAGTTTTTAAAGGTGACAATACCATTTATTCCTAACATAAATCCACCAAAGTTGATAATTTCTCGGGCTTCGTTCAACGAACCGGTAAAACTATGAAAAACACCTTTCAAACCTGAGTTTTTATAGGGTAAAAGTACATTCATCGTCTCTTGGAATGAATCTCTGACATGTATGATAACAGGGAGTTTATATTCCAATGCCCAATCGATTTGTTGCTGAAAAGCAATGATTTGTTCGACAAGAAAAGATTTATCCCAATATAAATCAATACCAATTTCGCCAATGGCAATCCAGCTTCTTCGTTTTAATTCTGATTCGATAAGCGAAAGTTCTTCCCTGTAATTCTCCTTTACGCTTGTTGGGTGCAAACCTATAGCACCATGACAATAGCCGGGATATTCAGCTTCAAGTGATAATAGTTGAGGTAGTGTGCCGCTGTCGCAATTGGGAAGAATAATGCTCTCCACTCCCACTTCTTTGGCACGCTGAATGGTTTCGGCACGGTCGGTATCAAAATCTTCGGAATAAATATGGGAATGAGTGTCTATCATAAAAAGCCCCCTAAATCCCCCGAAGGGGGACTTAAAGAATATACATTTATAAAAAAATTCAAAACAAAACTAACTAAAAAGTCCCCCTTCGGGGGATTTAGGGGGCTTTATTCCCATTCAATGGTAGCCGGTGGTTTGGAACTGATGTCGTACACTACGCGGTTTACCCCTTTGACTTTATTGATAATTTCGTTGGACATTTTGGCCAAAAAGTCGTAAGGAAGTTGCGCCCAATCGGCCGTCATGGCATCGGTGGAAGTAACGGCACGTAATGCAACGGCATTTTCATAGGTACGTTCATCGCCCATTACGCCAACGGATTGAACGGGAAGCAATATTACACCTGCCTGCCAAACCTTGTCGTATAGGTTCCAGTCGCGAAGTCCGGTAATGAAAATATCATCGGCTTCCTGCAGGATGCGCACCTTTTCGGGAGTAATATCGCCCAAAATTCGAACAGCCAGTCCTGGTCCGGGGAATGGCTGACGTTTGATAAGGTGGTGCATCATGCCTAACTCCGTTCCCACTCGGCGCACTTCATCTTTAAACAGCAAGCGCAGTGGTTCACAGAGTTTCAGATTCATCTTTTCGGGAAGTCCGCCCACGTTGTGATGCGATTTTATCACCGTCCCGGTAATGGAAAGCGATTCGATAATATCGGGATAAATGGTGCCTTGCGCCAGCCATTTTACGTTTTTTATTTTGTGCGCTTCTTCGTCAAACACGTCGATAAAGCCGCTGCCAATGATTTTACGCTTTTGTTCTGGATCGGAAACGCCTGCCAAAGCATTGTAAAAACGGGCTTTTACGTTTACGCCTTTTACGTTCAGACCCAAATGTTCGTAATCACGCATCACAGTTTCGAACTCGTTTTTGCGCAATAAACCGTGGTCTACAAAAATGCAGGTGAGATTTTTACCAATGGCTTTATGCAGCAAAACGGCAGCAACCGATGAATCGACACCGCCGGAAAGACCTAGAACGACTTTATCGTTTCCGAGTTGTTTTTTTAGTTGAGCCACCGTGGTTTCGACAAAAGAAGCCGGTGACCAGTCTTTTTTACAACTGCAAATAGCCAGAAAGTTATCTAATATCTGAGTTCCATCCAACGTGTGAAAAACTTCGGGGTGAAACTGAACACCCCAGGTTTGTTCGCCATCCACTTTGAAAGCAGCAAGTTCCACATCGTCTGAACTGGCAATTTTTTTAAAGTTTTTCGGGATTTTTGTAATGGAATCTCCGTGTGACATCCATATTTGTGAACCGGCCTGAATATCTTTCAACAATAAATCATTTGGATCAATAAAAGTAAGATTTGCACGGCCATACTCACGGGTACCTGCTGATTCAACGTTTCCACCCGACGTAAAAACCATAAATTGTGCTCCGTAACAGATTCCCAATACAGGGAATTTTGCACGGATAGTACTCAAATCGGTTTTGAAAGAGGTTGGGTCGTAAACAGAATACGGACTTCCGGAAAGTATAACACCTTTAATGTCATCGGTCTGTTCGGGGAACTTATTGTAGGGCAGAATTTCACAGTATACATTCAGTTCGCGCAGTCGACGGCCAATAAGTTGTGTGGTTTGAGATCCGAAATCGAGGATGATAATTTTTTCCATAATTAAAATTATTGAATTAAAATATCACGCAAAAGTACAAAAAATGCACGCTTTACACAAACATTAAAACGCTATTTATGTTAACAACAATGAACTGTCACCATAACTTAAAAACCGAAAATCATTTTCCTGCGCATAGTCGTAGATTTCTTTCCAATTGCCATCAACAAAAGCAGAAACAAGCAGTAATAAAGTGCTTTTAGGTTGGTGGAAGTTGGTAATAATGCCACAGACAACGTGAAATTTGTATCCGGGCTTAATTATAATCTGCGTTTCTGCATGAAGTGTTGTCATATTATTATGATTTAAATAATCCAGAATGTTTTGAAATGCCTGAAATACGGGAATCTCCTCAGAGTTATCATAAGGTGCCCATTGCGAAACATGAAGACCCCCTAAATCTCCGGAAGTTGAATTTTGAAGAAGTTTTCCAATATAATAAAGACTTTCCAGTGTACGAACTGAAGTTGTTCCTACGGCAATAACATTTCCGAGCTTTTGTTGCAAATGCTCAATTGTGCCGCAGTGAACTGAAATTACCTCGGTATGCATGTGGTGTTCTGCAATATCACGGGTTTTAACCGGTTGAAACGTTCCGGCACCGACATGCAATGTCAGTTCTTCAGTTTCAATGTTCTTGTTTTTCAAACTTTCAAAAACTTCGGTCGTAAAATGCAGTCCTGCTGTGGGTGCTGCTACCGAACCTTTTATTTTGGAATAAACGGTTTGATAGGTTGTCAGGTCACTTTCTTCGGTTTTTCGGTGTAGATAAGGTGGAATAGGCAGTTCTCCTGCTTTTTCAAGAATATCCGCAAAATGAAAGTCCGAATTTTCCCACATGAATCGAACCGTGTGTGTATTACCATCTGTTTCGAGTAAAGTCGCATTGAAATGAAATGTTTTGCTATTAATTTCAATGGTTTTGGTAAGTATTCCATCTTTCCATTTTTTCAAATTTCCCACTATGCATTTCCATGTACATTCGGTAATTGCACCTAGTGATTGCGCATAATCAGCTGGCTTTAACGGTTCCAGGCAAAACACTTCAATTCGTGCTCCGGTGTCTTTATGAAAAACCAACCTGGCCTGAATTACACGAGTGTTATTGTAAACTAACAATGCATTTTCCGGAAGGAAATTAGCAATATTTGAAAAAGTACTTTCAGATATGGACTCATTTTTATAAACAAGCAGTTTGGATGCATCACGTTTTGCCAATGGATATTTGGCAATGCGTTCCTCGGGCAAAGGGTAATCGTACTCGTCGATATATATAGGTTGGTTATTAGTTGGATAGTTCACTGTAAAAAAATCATGTTTAAATGGTAGACAAAAGTAGTAAAAAATGTTTTAAGAGCGATTTTAATAAAAATGTATAGAGTCTTTATAAAATCTTTATATCTTTGAAAAACATCTTTATGTCAGATTTATAAAATAAGTCTGAACTTTGCATCATATATTTTATATTCAATTTAAGGTAAAAAAGATGACTGACGTTATTAAAAAAGTAAAGGAAACCGTTATCGGAAATCCACGTGATTTAGGTGATAGCAGTACATTTCGACAAATTTCACTTGTTGTTTTTCTGGCTTGGGTGGGGCTTGGCTCCGACGCTTTATCTTCATCCTGTTATGGTCCGGAAGAAATTTATAAAACACTTGGAGTACATGTTAACTTATCCATTATTGTAGGAATGATAACTATGGTGACGATTTTTATAATCAGCACCAGTTATTCTCAGATTATAAAATTATTTCCTCATGGTGGTGGAGGTTATCTTGTTGCTTCACGATTGATTTCTCCCAATGTAGGTATGATCTCGGGCTGTGCTTTACTTATCGACTACGTATTGACCATTTCCATTTCGGTCTCAAGTGGTGCCGATGCTGTTTTCAGTTTCCTTCCTATCGGATATCAAAGTTACAAAGTAGCGTTTGCACTTTCTATTTTAATTTTGCTTACTATTTTGAACCTCCGGGGCGTAAAAGAATCTGTTACGGCTCTGACACCTATTTTTATAATATTTATCGTTTCACACATTTTTCTGATTGTCTATTCATTTTCTACGCATGTTCCTGAAATCAAATCAGTAGCAGTACAAACAGGAACTGAATTTGGTTCTACTGTTCGTCAATTAGGAATTTACGGAACTATATTTCTGATAATGAAAGCATATAGTATGGGTGCCGGAACATATACCGGTATCGAAGCAGTGAGTAACGGAATTCCTAACCTACGTGAACCACGTGTTAAGACTGCTATCAAAACCATGCGTTTGTTGGCAATTTCGTTATCGGCTGCTGTGCTAGGATTGATTATTTCTTACTTCCTTTTCGGAGTTCATATGCAACCCGGTAAAACAATGAATGCTGTGTTAATCAGTACTGCCATTGCAACCTGGAATCCTATTTTTGGTCAGACTTTTTTGTATGTAACACTTATTTCCGAAGCTGCCTTGCTTTTTGTAGCCGCTCAAACCGGCTTCCTCGATGGACCACGCGTTATGTCAAATATGGCTCACGATTCCTGGTTACCTCGTAGCTTCAGCATGTTGAGTGATCGTTTAGTTTCGCAAAACGGTATTTTAATTATGGGTGCGGCTGCTTATTTTGTAATCTGGATGTCAAAAGCATCAGTTGGATTTCTAGTGGTGCTTTATAGTATCAACGTGTTTATTACCTTCTCTTTATCACAGTTTGGAATGGTGAAACATTGGTTTCAGGTTCGGAAAACAGAGAAAAAATGGTTGGGGAAACTGTTGATAAATGGAACAGGCTTTATGTTAACTACCTTTATTTTGTTTACCGTAATTATAATCAAATTCGACGAAGGCGGGTGGATCACTATCCTTATTACAGGGGCTCTTGTGGGACTAGCGCTTTATATAAAGGGACATTATAATAAAATTGGAGGGGAAATCGGACGGATTCAGAAAATAATGAATTCAAAAATGCCAGAAACGATAGCAGAGCTTAATAAAAACCTTACTCGCAAGTCGAAGGTAACTGAGATAGATTATAGTGACATGACAGCTGTAATTCTGGTGAATGGTTATACAGGAGTTGGTTTATATTCGTTATTTAAGATTTTGAGTAAATTCAAAGATGTTTATAAAAACTTCGTATTTGTTCAGGTAGGAATTGTAGATGCGGATAGTTTTCACCACGATGCGGTTGTTGACACAATTACAGAAAATATTCAGCAGGATTTGAGTAAATATGTTTATTTAATCAATCAACTGGGTTATAATGCAGAATATCGTTATGCTATTGGAACAGATGTGGCTGAAGAAGTTCTTAAAATTGTACCTGAGATTATTGAAAAATTCCACAATACGACCTTTATTGGAGGCCAATTAGTGTTTAGTGGAACGTATCGTGCTTCAAGATTATTGCATAACTATACTATCTTTGCAATTCAACGCAGATTATACAAATTGGGTCTCACCACGATTATTATTCCGATTTCGTTGAAGAAAGCATTGCAGGTAAATCATTATAAATAATTTTATAATTTCGTTTCCCTTGTTTTTACCTAAAAAATAAATATCTAAAATATGAAACTGAAGTATTTTAAACAAAGTTTGTTCAATCAATTTGTATTAAGCAATTTGACTGTGATTTTGGTAGCTTTAATTTGTTACATGAGTGTAAATTACATTGGATATCACAGTGTGGCTCTGCTTCTTTTGGCAACAGTTTCTGTGTTAAGCATATTTTTCAGTATATATCCGGTGCTTTCGGCAGCTGCAATGAGTGCTTTGATTTGGGATTTCTTCTTTATCCCGCCTCATTTTACCTTGCAAGTTACAAACTCCGAAGACGCTCTTTTGCTTTTGATGTATTTTGTAATTGCTTTGACAAGTGGTATTTTAACGTCCAAGGTAAGGGAACTTGAAAAACTTGAATTTCAAAAAGAAGAACGCAGCCTTACACTAAAACTTTATAAAACTCTTTTTGATTCCATTTCACACGAATTACGTACTCCAATTTCGACCATTGTTGGAGCTTCGGATAATTTGTTGCAGAAAGAAGTCAAAATTTCCGAAGAGGATAAATTGGAATTGGTTGATGAGATTTCTGTGGCTGCATTCAGGCTTAATAGGTTGGTTGATAATTTATTGAATATGCAGCGTGTTGAATCAGGGATGCTTGAAATAAAACAGGATTGGTGCGAAGTGAATGAATTAATTAACAGTCCGATTAACCGTTTAAAAAACGAACTTGCCACGCATAAAGTGGAGGTAAATATTCAGAATGATTTTCCCATTATCCGGATTGATTTTGGTTTAATCGAACAATCTATTTTTAATCTGCTTCACAATGAAATAAATTATACACAACCCGATTCAACAATCACTATAAATGCTGAATATGACGATAAAAATCTGGTTATAACAATTTCAGATGATGGAAAAGGATTCTCGGAAGATGAACTTAAATTATTGTTTACAAAGTTTTATCGCATAACGAGTAACAAAACAGGTGGAACCGGTTTGGGTTTATCCATTGTAAAGGGATTTGTTGAAGCTCACGGAGGAACAGTTAAAGTAGAAAACAACATTCCTTATGGTGCTAAGTTTACATTGATAATACCTGCAGAAATTTTACTGTTGCAAGATTACATGGATTTTAGTAATATTGCAGTCAAAATGAATGCTCAATACGAGACTCTGACTGAAGCTTACAGACCAAAACAAGTGAAAACTAAAAAAGATTCACAAGAAACAGAAGCCGTAGAGTAACTTTCATTTTGATCAAACCGTAAAAAAGTTGGGGTATGAGTTCAAAAATGACTGTTCTAATCATTGATGATGAAGTGCAGATTAGAAAGTTATTAGAAATAACGCTGAATAATAACGATTATCATACTCTTGAAGCTTCTACTGCCAAAGAAGGCTTTTCAACTGCTGTCGTTCATCCACCCGATCTGATTATTCTGGATTTAGGTTTACCTGACGATGATGGACAAAATGTCCTACGTAAACTTCGTGAATGGTATTTAGGGGCTATTATCATTCTTTCAGTTCGAAGTACCGAAGAAGATATTATAAAAGCACTTGATAACGGAGCAAACGATTATCTGACAAAACCATTTCGAACCGGTGAATTACTGGCACGAATCCGAACAGCTTTGAGACAGACTCAGAATACTGCTACCGTACAAAAGCTTGAATTTGATAATTTAGTTATTGATTTGACAACCAGAAATGTAACGGTTGATAATGAATTAATAAAACTGACAGCAACTGAATATTCACTCCTTACATTACTAGCCAAAAATGATGGAAAAGTATTGACTCATCAATATATTCTCAAAAATATCTGGGGACCCGGTTATACTCAACAATCTCAATATCTGCGTGTTTTTGTTGGTCAATTGCGCAAAAAAATTGAACCAAATCCCAATAATCCAAAATTTATTCTCACCGAATCTGGCATAGGTTATCGTTTCTGTACCAAAATAGATGAATAGCCGAAATTGAGTATCTTTGTGAGTCAAATTACGAATTTAGAAATGAATCAAAGATAATAAAATGATAAAAAAAGGTGATACTGTGCGTTTTCTGAACGCCGTAGGAGGAGGTTTAGTGGTAAGGGTGGATGAAACAAAGAAGATGCTTTATGTTGAAGATGTAGATGGTTTTGAAATTCCTGTGTTGGAGCGCGAATGTGTAATGGTGGGTGTTGTGAATAAAGAAACCAATTTTCCTGTAAAAGATTTTAAAACAAAAACAACTTCGGTTGTTGAACAAACTCCCATCGCTGCTAATCCAGTTCAGAACGCGAAACAAGAAACTCGAAACGAAGAACCAATTGTAGAAACTCCGGAAGGTGAAACCTTTAAAGCTTTGCTGGCTTTTTTCCCTATTGATATAAAACAGCTCCAAACAACGTCGTACGAATGTTATCTGATAAACGATAGCAATTATTACATTTATTACAATCTGATAAACGGTGAAAATGAAACATGGAAAAGCATTGCTAACGGAATTATTGAACCCAACACGCAGGAAATATTGGCTGAAATAACCAAAGCCGATTTGAGTTCATGGGAAAGAATTAGGGTTCAGCTTATTCCATTCAAAAAAGGGAAAAACTACAAACCTCAATCAGTCGTTGACACTATTTTGAAAATAAATGCAGTAAAATTTTACAAACTTCATAGCTTTACCGAAAATGAATATTTTGATGATCTGGCAATGATTATCGATATTACTTCCGAAAAGGAAAAGGAAGTAGAGAATCAAAAATTAGCAGAAATTTCACCGGAAGAAATCAGAAAAGCAATGTTTCAAAAAGAAGAAACCGGCCGACCAAGAATTATTAAAAGACCGCAAGTTGCTGAAATTATTGAAGTTGATCTGCATATTAACGAATTGGTGGATTCGACAGTCGGAATGTCCAACGGTGATATGCTGCAAATGCAACTTGATAAATTCCATAAAGTAATTGACGAGAATAAAAATCGAAAAGGACAAAAGATTGTATTTATTCACGGTAAAGGAGAAGGCGTTTTGAGAAAAGAAATCGAAAAGGAACTCAAAACCCGTTACAAAGCCTATTATTTTCAGGATGCTTCGTTCCGCGAGTATGGTTTTGGGGCAACTATGGTCACTATTAAATGATAGAATTTACCTAAAAGGCATAGTTGCATTTTTTTTAATCATATGTATTTACCTAAAAGTGCATTTTAAATTTCATTATTTATTTTGAAAGAACTCAAGCCTTGAATTGAGAAAAAGAACTAACTTTGCAATTCAAAAAAAAGTACTGTAATGCTATTTTTCAACAGGATTAAAATTTATCACTCTATCTTTTTCCTCTTAATTTTATCGGTTTCATGTCGAAACGATGTGCCTTC
>Ga0209123_1001346_pt1 | contig 24753 bp, 31 predicted proteins | sample BarGraIncu00431A_FD_184500 | JGI IMG/M metagenome (GOLD analysis project Ga0209123, IMG submission 184500) | Arctic peat soil microbial communities from Barrow, Alaska, USA - Barrow Graham LP Incubations 004-31A (SPAdes) (version 2) | ecosystem: Environmental > Terrestrial > Soil > Wetlands >...
CTAGGATAGATTTTGTGGATAAGGAACAAGAGGGAGTAAAGGTAATTTTGAAGTCCTGTACAGGGGCTATGGTAGAAAGAATTGGTTTGGCAACTGTATTTGATGATGTAAAAGCATTTAAAGGTTTTTTAGGTTCTTTGGATTTAAGCTTCACGGGGTCCATAGGAGATTTAACAAATTTTAAAATATGGGTTAATAATTACTTTGCCTTAAACGTTGAGGAAGTCCATACAGGAATAAAATTCCTTAAAAAGAATGATGTTCGGATGCTAATAACAAATGATGGCGCGATGATGAAAGGTAGAATTAATAAATCTATAAAATGTGAAGAGGGAACTGAGGTTAATATCGCAGATATAGAAGATATTAAAGCTGAAGAGATGCGAGACGTGATGAAAAATTTGTTTACATTTTCAACATTTGAAAAAACTTTCAGTATAGTTGGATCAATAGTTAACTATCTTGCAGTAGAGCAAAGTCAGGAATTAAAATTAAAAAATCATATTCTCTTTATCATCGGGGAAAGTGGAGGCGGAAAGAGTACTATTTTAGAAAAGGTTATAGCTCCTATACTAAATTACCCACTTAAAGATAAAAATAGTATTGGAATTATTTCTCCATTTGCGCTTATAAAAAATTTAAGCGATGGCAATTACCCTTCACTCTTTGAGGAGTACAAACCGAGTAAAATGGACAACTATAAAGTTGCAAAATTAAGTGAAGTATTTAGAAATTTATATGATAGAACAACAGTTTCCAGAGGAGATAAGAGCTTTAAAAATAAAACTTTTCAGTTTAACAGACCGATGATACTGGTTGGGGAAGAATCTTATCCCAATAGTGAAAAGGCATTAATGGAAAGGTCTTGCATAATTTATGTGTCGATGAGAGAGAGAATTAAAGAGCACACACAAAGCATGACATGGCTTGCCAACAATGAAAGCATATTAAATAAACTGGGCAAAAGTTTAATAGAAACTATATTGGAATTAAGTACAGAGGATTATAAAAAAATAAGAGACTCCATAAAAATTAATAAAGATAGGCTGAAAGATAGAACTTTAAACACCGCCATTAATATATGCAGCGGCATAGAAATATTTAATCTGCTGCTGAAAAAATTAGGGCTAAAACAAATATCTGGTTACACAGAGTGCATTATAAAGAATATAGAAGAAGAAGTTTTGGACAATAGGGAAGAGGTTTTATCTCAGGTTGAATTAATGATCAAGCAATACAATTCTATGATAGAAGATGGTAGAGCTAGAGATATAAGTACTGTAATTCAAAGAATTGGCGATGGATTATACATTAAAAGCTCAGAAATGTTGAACCAAATAAATGAATATCTTAGAAATGTTAATAGTACCTGGGTTCCTTTGGATTTGAAAGATTTCAGAAAACAGGCAATGAAAGCAGGATATTTAACAGGTAAAGGGAATAAATCTATAAATATTAGTGTAAACGTAGAAAGAAAAACAGTAAGGTATGACACTTGTGATATTAATTTATTCCGCAAATTGGACGTAAATATGATAATTTCTCAAGAGATAGAAGAGGTCAACGATTCAGATAATGTGATTCCATTTAAATGATTTGGGGGTGTTACAGTTGTTACACCAGTGTTACAGTAAAATTCAAAAAGTGTAACACCTTCTAAATTAGGCTATAGGCTATTTTTAAGCCTCTCTTTATATATATATTACAGTATTACAGTATTATATAAATATATATATATATACATACACAGTTACCTTACTATATACTCTCTATATATATATGCATAGTGTTTTTTTAGAAAGTGTAACACTTTTTAAAATAGCTTCAAAATAAGGCTATGATTAGGTTTGAGAGTTTTGAAAAGTGTAACAGTTGCAAAAAGGCTTAAAATGGCATCAAAGCCAGTGGTACGTAAGGCTAGAGTACATTTCAAAAGTGTAACACTTGATAGATTAGGAGAGTAAAAAGGGGTGTAAAAGTGGCTAAAATTGATTTTAATGACATGTATTTAGGTAGAATTAATCAAATTAACATAGATATTAAGGTTGCTATTAATAAAAAAGACTGGAAATTGAAAGCAAAACTAGAGGCTGAGAAGAAAATTAACGAGGAAAGAATTAATAAATAAAGCTAAAAGCACTAAGGAGGTACGAAGTTGGATCTATATAAGAGAACAGAATCAGTATTGTATAATTATAAAAATACTCTTGCAGAGATTAAAAATATTGATTTAGAAATAGAGCATATAGAATACGTTGGATGTGGTGCTATGAGTTATGAAGAAAAGTCAGCTCCAACTAATCAATTCAGTAGCAGTGTTGAAAATGAAGTAATATTAAGAGAAAAGAAAAAACAGCAATTATCCTATTTAAAAGTAGAAAATGTGTTATTAGTTAGTAAAATAAATAATGCATTGGAAACGTTGGATGTAAGATCACATGATATTATCTCAATGAAATACTTTAATAATCTTAATTATAGAGATATAAGTATTAAGCTAGATCTGACAGAAGAGTATATAGGCAATCTAAAGAAGGAAATTGTAAGGAAATTGAGTGGTTTAATATTTGTTTAATATTGTATATGTTCCATATCATAGTAGTAAACTATAAATAGTGAAAGAGTATCCAATGCGGGTGCTCTTTATTTTGTTGTATATGAAGCATATGTATCTATAGAAAGTTACTACAGAAGAATACAGAGGGAATATTCCTATATAGGTATAATTGTATTGAATAAATTAAAATGTCTGTATTACGTCGTAAGGGTGTCGGATTGTAGGGAGGTGAAGTTTTAATTGATTTGGGATGAAAAGAAAGAAAAGGCACTTGAATTAATGGTTGAGAATCAGCTTAATGATACTGAGATTGCTAAGGTTGTAGGGTGCGCAAGACAAACACTTTATGATTGGAAGAAGTTAGAGGAGTTTACTGCAGAGCTAACTCAGCGACGACTGGCAAAAAAGAAACGCATATTAGAGTTTGGTGAGGTTATCCTATACAACAGCTATGAGATAGCCTTAAACAAGATAGCTTACGACATAGAACATGGTAGTCCAAGGAATAGTCTTATAGCTGCTATGTGGTGGGCTGAGAAGATAGGTGGCAAGCCAACGACTAAGGTTGATATAAGCAATACTACTGAGAACAAAGATGTAGTTGGCAGGGATGTACTGGATGCTGAGATGAATGAGTTAGACAATGATTAAGAATATGAATAGAATATGAACAAATAAGGTCATAATGTCACTGTTTATGTAGTACGTGACGCAAACCCATTGGATTGGTTAAATAAATGTCGCGAAAGTTTCATTTCACGACATTTACAATTTGTTCATAATTAAAAAAAGAAAAAATAAATGAGGGGGGTAACCTTCTAAAATGAAAAAATCCCAAAACCCCCAGGTTGGGTTACACAGTTTCTATAATATTTTTTTAGGTTGAAGAACCAGTCAAGCCTCTTAATAATGCTCAAATAGACTGGACATTTTATTGTAAATGAGGTGAGAATAGTGAATGGTAAAGTAAAACTAAAGCTATTAACTTACTGGAAAGATGAAAACCTTGAATGTTGTTGCCCAAGTCACAATAGATGCAACAAAAATCATGGGTGTGAAGAACTTGAATTTACATTAGATCCTTATGCAGATAGTAAAGAGTGTATGAAGCATGATAGCCATATCAGAATTAATGGTAGAGTGCAACAAAGAAGGTGAGTTAAGTGGAAGATATAGAAGTAGATGAACACAAAGTTAATAGGCAATTATTATATAAATATTTAAAAAAAATATTTCCACGTGACAAAGCAAGAGATTTAATGAATAAACATAAGGACCATTTATTTGATTATCATGGTTTAGCTTGGTCTGTTGGTAAAAGATCTTTAGAATTTTTCTGTATGTATTTTCTTCAGGATGTATTCCTGGTTAAAGAAGATAATGCTGCAGCTCCAATAGCAGAAGTACACAGGGAACTCTGGGAAGATATACAAGAGTCTATAATTGGTGAGGGTCCTGAACAAATAGGAAGAATACTTCCTAGAGGAACAGGTAAAAGTGCTTTTGGTACTTTTGCTACTACTATTTGGTGCCATTGTTATGAATTTAAGAAATATACTTTGATTTGTTCAGACATAGGCAGTACTGCTGAGAAATTCATTAAAGATATAAAAAACACATTTTTAAATAATGAATACATTGAAAAAGCTTTTGGAAAGCTCCTGGATGATAAAGATAAAAGATATATTTGTAATTCTACACAGTTAGAGTTCACAAATATATCTTTTTTAGAGGCCATTTCTTCAAGCTCTCCCATGAGAGGAAGAAAGTATGACAACACAAGACCTGATCTTATTATACTTGATGATTACCAATCCGAGGATGATGTAAGAACTGAAGATGCCAGGTTGAAAAAGTGGAAGCGCTTCAGTGATGATGTTAAGTATGCTAGTCAGAAAGCTTTATATCGTGCAGGCAAGAGAATCAAAAGAGGCACTACCTTTGTTGCTGTTGGAACACTGCAGCATAAAGAATGTTTCTATAGCCGGTTAATCAAGCAACCAACCTGGAAGTTTAAAAATAAAAAAGGTGTGCTGATTGATGATTTCATAGATGAAGAGGGTAAATTAGTTAACGGACTTGATCATTATTTTGATACTGGCCTCTGGAAACAGTTTAAGGATATTTTATTTGACTTTAAAAATGAGAATCACTTAGAAGATGCAAAAGAATTTTACTGGTGGTATCAATCAGAGATGCAGTTCCCTATGTTATGGTCTGAATTTTGGGATTGTTTAGATATGGCCATGCAATATTATGAAAATCCGGCATCATTTAAGCAAGAGGTTCAAGGTGATGTTAATAGCATTGGTGAGAAATGGTTTAAGACAGTCAGAACCGAAACGCGCGCTGAGATTGAAGCACATACATTTATTAAAACAATGTTAGTTGTAGATCCTGGAGCAACAGCAAATGTTACATCCGATTACTCATCATTTTTAGTTGGTTCTGAGGGTGAAAATAAATTAAAGTATGCTCGTAAGGCAGAACTTGCAAAAATAAATGCAAGAACTAATTTTGATGATTATATTAAGCATATGGTAGATTTATTAAAGGAGTATCCTGATATAACTCATGTATCCATTGAAAAAAATACATTTAATGGTGCTGATGCTTTTCAACTTGAGAAGTCAATTGGTGAGGATCCTGTGTTGAGGTCCAAAGGCATAAAGATTATCAATGATGCTCAGAAGAAAAATAAAGATGATAAAATTAGTACAATAATACCATCTATGAACAAAGGAATGATTGTGTTTGCTGAAGAAGATAAGGAATTCACAGACCAGATATTAGAGTTTGCAGGGCAAAAATTTTCAATTCATGATGATGCTCCTGACGTAACTGCAGAATTTAACTTGAAGATTGATGAAATAAAAGTAGTTCAGAAAGCAAAACCATTTGATAGGAGTAAATTAATTTAGGAGGTGATAAACAAATGGAAAAATTAGAGCAATTATTAAATTCCTGTTATGGCGATTTTAATAATAATTTATTTAAAAATAAAATGATGTGTGACTATTACAAAGGTAAAACTGAAGCTTTAGAAAATTATAAGATGGTGACTGCTAGATCTAATTTAAAAACTAGAGTAAATTACATTAAAAAATTTATAAAAGAAGAAGTCTCTTATACTCTGGGAAATAAGATTTCATATTTGAGTAAAAGCAGCAATACAAAAATAACTGATGCTATTGAATATAATTTATCACATTGGTCAGAAAAACATGATCAAAATTTATTAAAAAATAGTTTGAAGTATGGTGAAGCTTATGAACTTTATTATATTAATAAACTTGGCGAGTTTTGTTCGCGAATACTTACTCCTTTAAATGGTTATGTACTGGAAAATGAGGATGGAGATATTGAATTAGCACTTCATGTTTTTACAAAGAAATTTGATACTACTATTTTTATTGATGTTTATATGGAAGATGTAATATTGCATTATAAGGGTGGTATTAGTAACACTTGCTTAATAGGTAATGATGCCCATTACTTTGGAGAGGTGCCTATAAGCGTTTGTGCTATTTCTGAGGAAGTAGAAGATGATACTATATTCAACGATATTAAAGGGCTCCAGGATGCATATGAAACTAATCTATCTGATATAACCAATGAAATTTGTGATTTTAGAAGTGCATATTTGGTAGTTACTGGTGTGGATATAGAAAACAGTGACTTGCCAAAAATGAAAGAGCTTGGAGCAATACAGGTGCCTAATAAAGATGGTACTGTAAGTTGGCTTATAAAAAATATAAATGATAGTTTTATCCAGAATACTTTAAATACTTTAGAGGATAAAATATATCAAATGTCTGGCCATATTAATTCTAATGAGCAATTGTCTAGTAATACAAGTAGTTTAGCCTTAAGGACTAGACTTATTTCTTTGTCTTTTGTTTGTAGTTTAGATGCAAAGGCAATGACAAACTGTATTAAGAATAGGCTTAGGATGTTATTTAAATATTTAGCTATAATAAGCTCTGGCAACTATGATTATAAAGATATTAAGCAAGTATATACTTATAATATTCCTTCTGATGATTTAGTAACCGCACAGATTATTGCGCAACTAGGTTCTAAGTTATCCACTGAAACTGCAATAGCTCAATTAAGTTTTGTGGATAACGTTAGTGATGAATTGAAAAAGATTTCCAAAGAACAGAAAGCTAATTCTATTGGAAATGCTTTATTGAACCCTCCAGTTGATACAGTGGTAACCAAGCCTGTAATAACTGAGCCTATAGTAACTGATCCATCGGTGGTGACTGAATAATGGATGAGGAATACCGTAAACAAATAGAACAAATTAAAATTGATGAAGAAGAACTTGCAGATAAAGAAATGAAATCAGTTTATGCAGAACAAAGAAAGGCATTAAGCACTCTTGATATTATGCTTGGTGAAATGTTTATTAAATATTCCATTGCTGGATTGCTTGAAATGAATCCCCAACAAATAGCCGGCATGGGTATCGCTGAGATACTTAAAAATATTGGTAAAACATTAGGTGAAGCAGAAGTTAAAACCGCAACTTCTATTTTAGAAAAAGCTTATGCGGATACTTATTATAAAAATGCATTTATTATGGATTCAGGCCTTAAAGTTGATTTGAAATTTGATATTTTAAGAAAAGAGTTTATTGATGCTGCAGTGAATACAAAATTTGCAGATGAATTGTTTTCAGATAGAATTTGGACAAACAAAGCGGATATGATAGATATGCTTCAGACTTCATTGATTGATACTATGCAAGGTAAGACAACAATAGATAAAGCCGGTAGAAATATTAGAGATACTTTTAATGTTTCTGCTTATGAGAGTCAAAGACTTATAAGAACTGAGAATGCAAGAATACAAAGTCAAGCATCTATAGATATTGCAAAGAATACTGGTGTAAAACAGCATATGTGGAGTGCTACTCTAGACATGAAAACAAATTCAAAGGATGCTAGTTTAGATGGGAAGATTTATAATATTGGTGATCCTAAGGAACCTGAAAACCCATTGCATCCTAATTGTAGATGCTGCTGGATAAACGTGCCATTCAATGGATGGTCCCCTGCCAAACGCATAGACAATGTAACTAAACAAATGATTGATTATAAAAGTTATGATACATGGTTAAAAGATAAAGGTATTTAAACATCTGAGAGGATGTTTTTTTATTATAAAAAATTAATGCACTCTATGGACTTATGTACATACAGGGCAGAAGGAGTAATAAATTATGGATTTACAAGAAATAAAAACATATATCGAATCAAACAAAGATAATGCCGAAGTTAAAAGCTATATTGGAGGTTTCATAACATCTGATAGAGTTGATACATTTTTAAATACTGACGATGGCAAGAAATTACTACAACCCAAATTAGATTCATATCATGGCAAAGGGTTAGAAACTTGGAAAACTAATAATTTATCTAAGTTAGTTGATGAGGAAGTTAAAAAGAAATTCCCAACCAAGGATCCAAATGAATTAGCGCTTGAGAACATGAAAGCAGAAATGGAGAAGATGAAAACAGAATCTTCCAGAAAAGACCTGAAGACTAATGCTATGAAAACACTTAGTGATAAAAAACTACCTACAGACTTGGTTGACTATTTTATTGGAGCAGACGAGGTTACAACAAATGCTAATCTTACTAAATTTGAAACCATACTCAATGCAAGTGTTACCTCTTTGGTAGCTGAAAAATTAAAAGGTGGGTATACACCTCCTAGCGAAAAAGGTGGAGTAGATCCAAACTCTATGGGAATGAAACTTGCACTTCAAGCTCAAGAATCGCAGAAACAAGCAGCAACAACAAAAAATTATTTTGATTAAAAAGGGAGGAAATTATTATGAAATTTAATTCAACAAGTTATACAAACAGAAATGAGATTTTAAAATTTGCAGATCACTATGTGTCTATTCCAGTTATGGTAGACGATGCTGGTATAGTTGCTAATGCCGATGGTAAAAAACTAGTACTAGCAGGTACTATAATCGGTGGAACTGGTTCAACTAATACTATACTTGCTAATGATACAGTGTTGGCTACTAAGCATAATACTCAGTCAGGTGCCACAACTGTAGCTGGTTCAGGAGTAGATGCTGAGGGTGTACTTTTAAATGATGTTGATGTTACCAATGGAGATGCTCCAGGAGCAATGTTAATTCATGGATTTGTTAATTTAAGCAAATTACCAGAGGTTCCAAGTGCGGATGCAATCGCAGCTTTAAAAACTAGAATTACATTTTTAAAATAATAAAAAGAAGGAACGGTGATATAAATGAATATTTATGATCTTTTTAAATCCAAAGAAATCGGTGTATATTACACTAACAACCCATCACTATTAATCCCATACATGGGAGCAACATTATTTCCATCTAAGAAACAATTAGGTTTGGATCTAAGTTGGATAAAAGGAGCTAATGGATTACCTGCAATATTGAAACCATCTGCATTTGATACAAAAGCAACTTTAAGGGACAGAATTGGATTTGACAAAATTGAAACTGAAATGCCTTTCTTTAAAGAGGCCATGAGAATCGGTGAAAAAGAAAGACAAGAGTTAAATAAAGTCTATGCTTCATCCAACTATGATCTAGTAATGCCATTAATCAATAAAATTTATGATGATGTTACAACTTTAGTGACTGGAGCTGAGGTTGCTGCAGAAAGAATGAGAATGCAATTACTTGCTACTGGTAGAATTTCTATAGTTGCTAATCGTGTAAATTATGATTATGATTATAAATTCCTTTCAACTCATAAAGAAGCTTTGCTTACTACTGCAATGTGGTCCGCGCTTACTACTGCTAAACCTATACAGGACATTCAAAGATGGCAGGATCAAGTAGAGGGAGATACAGGAAGTAGACCAACTAGAGCAATATGTACTAGAAAGACTTGGAACTACTTGCTTATGAACAACTCTATTAAGCTTGATTTAAATCCAACCGGTGGTTTAAACGTTATAATGACAGATGGTATGATGAAACAATATCTACAAGCTAAACTTGGTTTAACTGTTGCGGTTTATACTAAGATGTTCAAAAATTATGATGGTGCTGCAACATTATTCTTCCCAGACAATGTATTTACAATTCTTCCTGAAGGAAATCTTGGAAATACTTACTTTGGTACTACTCCAGAAGAAAGTGATCTTATGGCCGGAGCTAATGCTGATGTAACTATTGTTAATTTAGGAGTTGCGATCACTACGTCAAAAGAAGTAGATCCTGTTAATATCAATACAAAGGTATCGGCAATTACATTACCATCCTTTGAGGCAATTGATAACTTATTTATTGCAACAGTACATGCTTAATATAAACTAGATTAAGAGGGGGAAACCCCTCTTATTTTATAGTGAAAGGACAAGTGATTTAAATGGCAGTAAAAGAACTTAAAAAAGTTAAAGTTAAAATAATTGCTAATATTAAATATGGTGAAGCAATTCACACTATTGGAGATAAAATTTTTATACTAGCATCCGAGGTCAAAGAGTTTGAGTCTTTAAATTTAGTTAAAAGGGAAGAAATTGAAACTGAAGTAGGTGAGTAATTATGATACTTGAGGATTTACACACACTTTTACCAAATACCGATGCTTATTCAGATGCTGCTTTGGCTATTTATAAAAATCGTGCTATTACGTTTATTAAAAATTATCTTAATAATAAATATGATAGTGCCTATATAGAAGTTAATTTTGCAGATGCGATAATAGAGCTTGTTTATAATACCTATTTAGCAAAAGGGAAAGAAAATATCGCAAGTGAAAGCCAAGGATCAAGAAGTAAAGCTTATAAAGTTGCAAGTTTTTCAATGAGTAATAGTGTTAAAGATTTATTGCCATTGCCTAGTGTAAGGATGATGGGGTGATAAAATGTTTGATGATTATAAAGTAGGTATATATAACAAGCCTCCTGGTACCAAGGTAGGAGGTATATTTATCCCAGGCACATTAGCATGGGTAAAGGATATAATGTGCGATATGCAACCATATAGCCGAGCATTACTGCTAAAGAACTATGGTTATGATATTGAGGTTAATTATAGAATATATATAGACTATTTTGAAAAAAATATTAAGATAGGTACCATTTTGAGATATACTGACAAATATGATAAAGAAGTAAGTTTAGAAGTTAAGGCTATACCTTGGGCAGAGGAATACATGGAGGTGATGGCTCTTGAGTTATAAAAGCCACATGAAAGAAGTTTTAAAAGCTTTAGATAAAGCTAAAATAGGTATATGTAATGATATAGGTACATTTGTAGTTGCTGAGGCGCAAGTTCGTACTGTTGTGGATACTGGTAACTTGAAAAGGTCAGAAACTTTTGAGGTTATGCCTAATAATGCAGGGATATATGTTGGAGTTACAAGTGCCGCTCCGTATGGAATCATAATTGAAAAGGGTAGCACAAATCATCCGGCAAGACCATTCTTGGAGCCAGCAGTTATGGATAATATAAGCCAACTTAAAGACATAGCTGAAAGACATGTATATGCGAATATGAGTGGCAACTAATGTTGGCGCTATATAGTTTACTTAGTGATATTATAGAGCCTATATGTACATGTTTTGTGGGACATTATCCAACAGAACTTGAAAAAGTTTATCCTTATTGCACAATTGATTTCCCCAACGCGTTACCAAATAATAGTTTTTCAGATTTAAATCTATTATCTATTAATATTTGGGATAATAAAGATACGGACATAAGAGTAATTGAGGCTATAACGGACTCAATACACAAAGCGATAAATAAACTACATTATATTGATACCGTTATGCAAGTTAGTATATTCAGGAATACACCTTACAGGCTAAAAATTAATGATGAAATGATTGGAATACAAAGGCGAGAATTAAGATATGTAGTAAAAGTTTATAAAATATAAAGGAGTGATTTAAATGACCGAAGGAAGTGTAAATACAGTAGGTTATAGTGCAAATACACCTAAAAATTTACTTATTGATTCAGGCGCATTATATAAAAATTATGATGTTATTGGAAAGGAAGCATTAATAGGAGCAACTTCAGGTGGTAATGAATTTACTGTAAATGTAAAAACTAGAGATGTAAAAGTTGATGGCGTAAAAGGATTACAAAAGGGTTTGAGATTTATTACAGATGTAGAAATAAACTTAAAAACTAATATGCTAGAGGTAACTACAGACATACTTACAATGGCATTACTAGGCACTGCTGATACAAATGGGCTTGAATATGATGTTATAACTGGAAAGACAACTATTGAAGATGCGGACTATATTGAGAACGTAGCTCTTGTTGGCAGAATTTCAGGCTCCTTATTGCCTGTAATTGTAATCTTAAAAAATGTACTTAATACTGACGGTTTAAAATTTAAAACGCAAGATGATAAGGATAATGTATTGCCAATTACATTTACCGCCTTTAGCGATCCTACAACACCTACTGCTCTTCCATATGAAATAAGATATCCCAAAACAGTAGTGACACCTTAACCGGTGTCTTTTCTTTTATAAAAATATTGGAGGTTTGATTTATGTTAAAAGGTGGATGCTTTTTCCCATTACTAAAATTAATTAAAAAGGTAAATTTAAAACAAGATATAAAAAATCTTACAGTAAATGTTACTAATGAAACTGATGAAGAAAAGAAAGCAATATCTAATGATAATGGGTTAGATTTAGCTTTTATTATAATAGATAAAATAGCAGATGCAGAAAAAGAAACCTGGGATTTTATGACGGTATATTTAGAAAAACCTATTGAAGAAATTAAAGAAATGGATATATTTGATATTGCTGAAATAATAGCAGAATTAATTAAAGATAAAAGGTTTCAAACAGTTTTTCACAAAGCTATATCTTAAATGAGTGGGAAATTAAAGACTTACTTTTAAAGAGATATAGCAACATTGAATATGTTTTTAACTTAGAACTATTTGAATTTATAGAACTTTTAAATATGGCAATTATGAAAAATTCAGAGGAACAATTATGGGAACAATGGTTAGTCGATTATAGCAAAATGACTAAAGAAACTTTTATAAGTTTTAAAGAATATAAACTAAAGGCTATGAAGCCAAAAGTTAATAATAAAGTTGATGTTAAAAAAATAATTGAGGATGCTGAAAGGATCAAGAAAGCGGATCAAGAAAGGAGAAACTAGATGCAAATTTTTGAATTATTCGGATCTATACTTATTAATGATAATGGAAGTTCTAACAAACTTGATGATATAGATAAAAAAGCGGGTAAAACTGATGGAACATTTAGCAAAGGAATAGGTACTATTGCTAAATGGGGCGCTGGACTTGCAGTAGCTGGACTTGCGGTGGCAGGACTTGCGGTGAATGTAGGTGAAAAGTTACAAAAGGCATTGAACGGATTACAATCGGAAACAGGAACTGCCGATAAATCTATGCAAGGTATGAGAGAAAGTATGCTAAATATTTATAATAATAATTTTGGTGAAGATTTTGAGGATATTGGAACAAGCATGGCTACGGTTGCTAAAGCTACAGGGCTTACAGGAAAGGCTTTAGAAAGTGCAACTACTAATGCATTGTTATTGCGAGACACATTTGAAATGGATGTAAGTGGTTCAGTTAAAGCTACTGACCAATTAATGAAACAATTTGGTTTAACTTCAGAGCAGGCTTACAATCTAGTAGCACAAGGCGCCCAGCAGGGAATGAATAAAAATGACGATTTACTTGATATTATTTCAGAGTATTCGGTACAGTTTAAAACTATGGGTTTCTCAGCCGAAGAGATGTTTAATATGTTATCTAATGGTGCAAAGGCCGGTGGATTTAGTATTGATGTATTAGGTGATGCAGTAAAAGAATTTAACATAAGGTCAAAGGATGGGTCCGACGGAACCGCCAAAGCGTTTGAAGGACTTGGATTAAATGCAAAAGAACTAACAAAAGCTTTTGGTGCTGGTGGTGCGGATGGTAAAAAGGCTTTTACCGATGTTAGTGAGGCACTTGGAAAATGTAAGGATCCAATTTTGCAAAATCAAATAGGAACCGCACTATGGGGAACTATGTGGGAAGACCTTGGTTCTAAAAGTATACTGGCTTTAGGTGGTACTACAGGTGAGATAAATAAAGCTAAAGATGCCTTAGAAAAATTAAATGCAATAAAATATAATACATTTGGCGAAGCAATGGTAGGGATTAAGAGAAATTTAGAGACTGGAATACTTTTGCCTTTATCTGATAAAATTTTACCGATATTAGGGCAGTTTAGTACTTGGGTAATAGCAAATATGCCACAAATAAAAGAAACTGTAAATACTGCAATGACGGTTATAGGCAATGGATTCAATGCGGTTGGTGGATTTATTAAAGACAATGTATTACCTATATTTGTTAGTTTGTACGAATGGATAAAACCTAATATTCCAGCTATAAAAGAAATTATTAAAGGCGCTTTTGATGCAATGAGTGAAATATTTAAAGTTATATCGGATTATATCGTTAACAGTTTAGTTCCAGCTTATGCAAAAATACTTGAATGGATAAAACCTTATATGCCAGCAATCAAAAAAATTGTAGTCGATGCTTTTACTGCTATAAAAGATGTATTCAAAGTTGTTAATGATTTTATAGTCGCAAATGTATTGCCTATATTTGGTAAGATGAAGGATTGGTTTATTGCTAATTTCCCTCTTATTAAAGAAGCAGTTCAAAAAGCATATGATTATATAAAACCTAGTTTTGACAAGTTAGTAGCTACTATAAAGAGTGATGTAATGCCTATTATTATGGGTTTATGGGATACAGTGAAAAAGGCAATGCCAGGAATCAAAGCAATTTTTGAAATAGCAATGCCTTTGATAGTGGTGGCAGTAAAATTAGCAATAGATATAATAACTGCAATTATCAAAACAGTAAAAGAAATTTATGGTTACATTAAACCACCTTTAGATAAAGTTGCTGAACTTTTTAGCTTAATATTCGGTGGTATTAAAAAGGTTATAGAGGGAGTTCAAAAGGCAATAGAAGGGGTTCAAAAGGTATTAGACTTTTTCAATGGTACTGAATTGAAAGATAAAAATACAACAGTAACAACTAATTATAAAAACACAGGTATGCCAGCATCTTTTAGTAATATTGGTAAAAACGCAGCTGGTACTGATAACTGGCGAGGTGGGTTGACATCCATCAACGAAGTGGGCGGCGAAATAATTGATTTACCATCAGGAAGTAGAGTTATTCCCCACGATGTTAGTATGGAAATGGCCAAAAATGCTAATAAAACCGCTAGTTATGCTACAAGTAAAGCACCAGTTGTATTACAATTAGTATTGCAAAATGGAAAAGCTATTGCTGAATTTATAGTTGATGATTTAGATAATTTAATGGGGAGCAAAAACAAAATTACTGGAAGGAGTGTTGGCGTATGAACGGAATAACCTTTAATGGTAAACACTCTTTTTCTGACTTTAATTTAATTATGAATGGCAAAAAAATAAGTACACCATCAAAGAAAAAAATAAAAGAATCAGTACCTTTTATGAATAGTGTTTATGATTTTTCAACAGTTGGGAGTAATGGAGAAATAACATACAATCAAAGAGCCATAGAAGTGCAATTCACGTTAATATCTACTAATAAGGCAATGCTACATTCTAAACTAACTAAAGTACTTGAATGGCTTCAAGGGGCATCGCAAAATAAGTTGATATTTGATGAAATAAAAGACTATTATTTTTTAGCAGAAGTTGAGGATAATATCGAACCTATAGAAACAAGTGAAGTAGCAGAATTTACGGTTAATTTTATATGTGAACCTTTTAAAACTGGTACAAGTATAGAAGGTACTAACCAATATTGGGACACATTTAATTTTGAAACTGACTATTTACAAAATACTGATTTTGATGTAGTTGAAAGTAGAAATATTACAATTTACAACGCAGGAAGAAATACATCGCCTATGATAAGCACATCTACAACTGGAATGTCAGTTACTATAAATGGGAATACCTTTGATTTGTTTGAAGGAGATAACACAGATTATATGTTTAAATTTAAAAATGGTGCTAATACAATAATCGCAACAGGCACCGGACAAATTGGATTTTATTTTTGGAAGCAGGTGCTTTAATGTACAAAATAAGCATTTACAATTATGGATTTGAAAATGTAATACATTACCCTAGTGCGAGCAAAGAAACTCCTCATATTATGGCATCTGATTTACAAGAGAAGTTAAGCCAAGCTGATAATTTAACGTTAACTATTCCTTATAATAATTCAGGATATAACTCATCAAAAGAGTTGTCTACTAAAGTAAAAGTATCTAAAATAAGTGATAATACAATAGTCTTTACAGGTAGAATACTTAATATTAAGGATGGTATGAGTTCAAGTGGAGAGTTTACAAAAGAATGTATTTGCGAAAGTGCGTTAGGCTATATGAACGATTCACACTCAAGGAGAACTACTTATACTAATCAAAACCCTACTGCCATTTTAACAAGCCTACTAGCAAGGCACAACGCTACTGTAGATTCAACTAGACAAATACAACTTGGAATTATTCAACTAACCCAAAATATCACAATTTCCTATAATTATGAAACAGTTTTAAACGCGATAATTAAAATAAGAAACATACTAGGAGGGGATTTACTTGTTAGAGAAACAGGTGGAGTCCTTTTTTTAGATTATTTAATGCAACAAGGTTCAAATAATGGTGTACAGATAAGACTAGGACACAACCAAAAATCGTTAATAAATGAATATAATGCAGCGGATATAATTACAAGATTAATTCCTTTAGGTTATGGATCAGGGATTAATCAACTTGATATAACTAGTGTAAATAGTGGATTAGATTATATCGACAATATTGATGCAAAAGCTAAATATGGAGTAATCGAAGGACAGGGAACTAATGCAGACATACAAGATGCAGGAACACTTAAAATATGGGGGACAACGCAACTAAGTGAGAATTCACAACCAGCTTTAAGTGTATCTTGCGATATGTTGGATTTGTCTACTATAGGTATAGATAATCCTTTAGATTTAGGCGATACCGCAGAAATAATAAATAATGTAATGAATTTTGATGTATTTGCAAGGGTAATTGAAAAAGCTACCGATTTATTAGCACCTTATAACCCTAAAATAGTTATAAATACAAAGCCTATAAAGCTATCAGACAATGTAGTTAGCTTAAAACAAAGAACTCTATCGTTAGAAAATGCACCACAAGGCAACACCTATATAGATACTTTTGGGTACGCAGAAAATATAGACTCAACACATCCCTTTACTTTACCTATATGGATTAGTCCTGACATAATTTTTATAAATAGAGTTAGGCTACATATAGATGGGCAAAGATATCGCGGTTATGAAGTTGGTTCAGATGCACCAATTAGAACAGATGAAAATACTTACTATACAGCGCAAGAAGTAGCGGTTGCAAACACACCTCATATGCACCAATATGGCTTAGTGGCACATGTGCACTCAACAAAATACGGGATAATTGAAGATGATATGAGCATTCCCTTTAATTGTATTGTAAAAATAAATGGAGTAGAAATTGCAGGACCATTTTATGATTTATTTTCGCAAGATATTGATATAACGTCTTATATAAATACTCCAGGAGAAACATATCAACTTGAAGTAAGCAACGATAAAAACGCAAGGGTAAATGTGTGGGTATCAATTCAAGCATTTATTCAAGCTAAATAAGGAGGAATTTAAGTGGCAAATATAACAGATGATATATCACGAATAAGAGCAGCAATATATGGTGAAGAAGTAAGAGAAAGCATTGCAAGTGGTATAGAAAATATAAATGCAGAAGTTGAATCCACAACTTCAAGACAAACCGTTGTTGAGAGTAGACAAACCGAGGTAGAAGGTGAACAGGATGCACTTGGAGTAAGACAAGATGTAGCAGATGCTCATGAAGTAACAAGACAAACAAATGAAACTACTAGAGTAACAGAATTTGATGATATTAAAACGGATTATGATATTTATAAAAATGTGATGATTGATGCCAGTCCAGTTGCTAATTTACAAAATCAAATCAATAATAATGTGGCGCAATTGTATGATAATACACCACATGAAGAATACGAGGGCAAGAAATATTTAATCAATAATCCTTATCGCTATGGTGGAAATTTACAGTTAAAAGGACAAACACATTGCCATACAACGAATTCAGATGGAGTAGATTCACCTACTGCTTTAGTTACATCATATAAGAATGCAGGATATAATTTTATGACAATTACTGACCATAATTTTATAACACCAAATCCAAATGTTGCAGGAGTAACGTGGATAGGAACGAGTTGTGAAGAATCACAAGAATTACACGTTAACGCATTTAATATTGATACAAGAGATGGAACATTAACAAACGCACAAGATATTATGCTATACCATCGCAACAATGGGAAAATGACAACTTTGAATCACTCAAACTGGAGTTCCAATGAAGCGCCTTATGGTAAGCCTTTATCTAAATATGACATAGTAAAATTTAGAGACTATAATTTCATTGAGGTGGTAAACGGTGCTACTGAAACTTTTGCCGAAAAGCAATGGGATTGGGCGTTAAGCAGCGGACACAAAGTTTTTGGGATAGCGGCAGATGATTGCCACGATATTACTAACTTTGGTTTTAACTCTGGATGGATCATAGTGAAGGCTAACGAAAACACAAAAGATACTATATTGAGTAATATGCGAAAAGGTAATTTCTATGCAAGTAATGGCAATGATATTTTAATTAATGTAGTAGATAATATTATTACTGCTTCAAGTACGGCATCAAGCAACCTTTCATTTATCGGCTTAGATGGGAGGATATTACAGACAAATACGGCTATAACTAGTGCCAACTATACTATAAAAGGCAATGAATTATATGTACGTGTTGTTTCAACCCGTGTTTCTGATTCTAAAAAAGCTTGGTCACAACCTATATTTATAGATAGTATAGGAACGGACGGTTCAATTGCTACTAAATTATATCCAACTGTAATTAATCCAAATCTTGTTATTAACGGCAATTATGAAATTAATCAAGGTCGAGTTAGTCAGCCAATAGGAGGCTACTTTATTGATAGGTGGAAAATTTCGGGTTCTGATGTATCAACACAAGGAATGTCCCAATCAATAATTCAATTAAACAATGGTGAACTTCCAAATGCTTTAAAATATTGTAGAATTTCAAGCACAGCAGATTTTGCATCGGCTTATGCTGGTTTAAATTACATTTTAGAACAGTCAATTGAAGATGGAACAAGACATTATTGTGGTTATGGGAAAAAGGTCACTTTATCATTTTGGGCGAGAAGCAATATAGTTGGAAAACGTATTGGATTAAATTTAATTCAAGCCTACGGCACAGGAGGATATACATCTGAACAATTGGTTGGAAAAGTAATTACTTTAACAAATGTTTGGGAAAAACTCGAATGTACTTTTGTAACAAATTCTATTATTGGTAAAACTATAGGAGTTGGTGATAGCTTAATACTTAGAGTTTGGATAGCTTGGAATAGTTCTTTTGATGCTAGATTCAATGGCAATGCAGTAAGTGAGATTTTTGGTGGGGCTATGCAGTTTGATATTGCGAACATAAAACTAGAACAAGGTGATCTCGCAACTCCATTTATTCCTAGATCAACCTCCGAAGAATTATCTTTGTGTCAAAGATATTATGAAGTTTCAGATAGTTGGGTTCCAGTAATTGCATCTGACACTGGTCAAGTTATAGGAACTAATTTTATGGTGCAAAAAAGGATTGCTCCAACTATAACTATAACTGCACCTACATCTGGGACAACTGGAAACCTTAATAATTTGTCTGACGCAACCAATTTTCCGATTACTGCAATGTCGGCATCCACACAAAGAATCCAATACATGAATGCGACTGGTACTACTAAAGGGAATGCTTATATTTTTAAATATATAGCAGATGCAGAAATGTAATAAATACTAGGGAATTAGTATGCACATAGGAAAATCAATTGAGAAATTACAAATCCTAGTGTATACTAATTAATAGTGTAAAGGAAAAGGAGAGTGTATACATTGGGTAAGGTAGAAAGAGTATTTTATTTAGATTTTATAAGGGCGATATCAATAATATTTATTGTTATTGTTCATTTTGATGCCTCCTTAGTTGGGCATTCTATTGATGTACGTCTACTTTCATTAGGATATATTCCAATCGGTACGTTGGCACGAATTGGTGTATCATTGTTTTTTATAATTTCGGGTGCTGCATTGATGTATACTTATCAAAATGATTTTTCAATCAAAAATTATTTTAAAAAAAGATTTATTGCTATATACCCTATGTTTTGGACAGCGTATACTATTGCACTTTTGTATTTGTTTTATACTTTTTATGGAATTAATCATCTTGTACCAAAGTGGACATTTTTATTAACTATTTTTGGAATGGATGGTTATTTACTATATTCAATACCTAATTTCTATATACTTGGAGAATGGTTTTTAGGATGTATAATTCTATTTTACGTGTGTTTTCCTATTCTTAGAAAACTTTTAATCAAATACCCAAAATTATTAATAATTTGTGTTAGTATTGTTTATATTGTAGTTGTAGAAAAGTATGTTTTCAAAATGCAAATTGATCGTAATTTACTTACAAAACTACCTGAATTTCTATTCGGCATGTGTTTTATTCTATATATTAAGAGAGTAAATGTATATGAATTTGTTGGGGCTTTATGTATCAGCACATTTATGATATTTAAAGCATTAAATATACACCCTATGTACAAAATAACTATTATTGGCATTTCATCATTTATTGTATTGACTTTTATAGGACAACATATTAAACTCGAAAAGATCAAAGAACCATTTACATTAATCAGCAAATATTCTTATGCTATTTTTTTAGTTCATCATGTAGTCATTGAACAAATGTTAATAAGATTTAATGGTAAGAAAATAACTCCTACTGAATCTTATTGTTTATTTATTATAGTTTGTATTTTTATAGCTATAATATCTGTTTGCGTGTATAAAATCTCTAATAAAGTAAGTAGATATATAAAAGAAATACATTTAACTAACCATTCAAATGAACATTCAAAGGTAGATATTACTATTTCACATTAGGAAACTATGACGACATAACTAAGGCACTCGGAAGGGTATCTTTTATATAATAATAACTCTAAATTAAATGATTATTATGCACATATATAGACAAGCCTTCATAGTATATATTAAAAAAATATAGGAGGCTTGTCTATGTGTAATAGATGTAACAATAGGGGTAATGATAGGATAGAGGATAGTTTTGAAGATGATAGATTTAATAATAGGTGTAGGTGTCATCGTGTTGACCCTAATAACGATTGGTGTCCAGGTTGTTCAAATGATAGTTTTTGCAATAACTTTAATGATGATGATTGCTTTGATAATTTTAACGGTTGCAATAGGTGTAACCGTTGCAATAGACGTAATAGGTGTGACCGTTGTAATAGATTTAGGTAGACAAGCCATTAACCCACTGGGAATATGAAGGCGAACTAACTACAAAATTAAATAACACAATATAAGAGGATCCTCCAAGGGTCCTTTTTTATATCAGATTTTGAAAGGTGGTGATTTTAATATGTGGTTTTGGTTTTTATCTATTATAAGTCAAATACAACCATAATTTAAACAAAGCCCTCAAAGTTATTTTGGGGGTTATGTAATTTTAAGAGGGACATATAAAACATATTTCCTCCAAACAAAAGATATAAATAAAACTTCTAGGAGGTAATAATGGGCGAAGAGGGAACAAATTTAAGACTAGTTAATATCGAAGAAAATGTTAAAGAATTGAAAGAAAATGATAAAGAACAAACTTTAAAAATGGTAGAAATGGAAAAAAGCAATATCCGTATAGAGATAAATTTAAAAAAGATATTAGAAACTTATACAACTATTAAAAATACAGCTATTGGTTTTTTCGTGTTAAATATATTAGGAATGTTATGGTTTGGATCACAGAAATAGGAGGAAATATTATGAAAGGTATAGATATTTCAATTTTTCAAGGTCATATAGATTTTAAAAAGGTAAAAGCAACGGGCGTGGAAGTAGTAATAATTAAAGCTACACAGGGCACTGGCTACACTAACGCAATGTTAGCAGAACATTACAAAGGGGCTAAAGCAAATGGCCTTAAAATAGGTTTTTATCACTATTTAACTAAAGATAATCCAATAGTACAAGCAAGGCAATTTCTAGAGGTTACAAACGGATTAATAGCTGATTGTAAATATATTATGGACGTAGAGGGTGAATGGACTATAAGACAAGCTAGTGAAGCGACTAGGTCCTTTGCAGATTATCTCATACATCAGAAAAAAGAAGTTGCTATATATACTGGGGACTATTTCTACAGAGATAACCTTAATAGCACTGTTAAAGACCTGCCAGTATGGATTGCTAATTATAGTAGTAATATAATGGCTAAAAATAATATTGGTGTTCAGTATTCTGAAACAGGCACCGTAAACGGAATCATAGGGCATGTTGACTTAGATACTTTCAATGCAGGTATTTTGTTAACTCCTAAAGTGGCTGCTAAACCTACTTTAAAAATAGGCACAGTTACTGCAACAACTTTAAATGTAAGAGAAGATGCTGGCACAGGCTTTAAAGTAATAGGACAATTGCACAAGGGCGATAAAGTCACAATTGCAAAAGCCATTGGACCTAATTGGTATAGTATTTATTTTGGTAATCATGGCGGATATGTTAGCTCAGAGTTTATAAAATAGGAAAGGAAGTGGTCTTCCCTATCTAAATCTAAATTTAAGGAGAGTGTATTATAAATGCAAGATTTTTTATCAATTCTTTATCCAGTGTTATTAACAATTTTAACAGGAGTTTTAGGCTATATAGGAAAAGAGGTAGTAAAACTAACGCCCAAGTTAATTGACTTCGTAGTGGCTAAAATAGGGCTTACAAACTACACTAAAAGCAAACTCGTAGCTTTGGATATCTGGAACATAGTCGAAGAAGACTTTAGAATAAATAATATTATTGGAGATACAGTCCAGGCTAAAATTGTAATGTTTGAAACTTTAATAAAACAAAAGGTACCTGGCATAACAGATGCGCAAATAGAAAATTTTAGACAGGCCATTGCTGGGGAATTTAATAAAGATAAACCTTTAATTATAAAAGCCATAGAGGATCCGATAACAGTAGTAACTCCAATTATAAAATATTTTGCAGCAGATGGAATAACAGAATTACAACCAGTCATCATAGCAGCTCCAATAACAACTATATAATTTAAAAGCCTGAGGTTAGATAAATCTAGCTTCAGGCCTTTTTTTATGGTAATAAAATATTTTGTTTTATTGGAATAATTGGATTTTGTGTTTTCAATGATATAAATTTATCTATCTGATTTTGTGTAGTTAAAACCGTTAAAGCGCTATCATCTACGTGTGACCAATCACCGTCAAGTGTACATATTGTATGTATATCCTCTGATTTGTTTAACGTATATATAGCGGAATCTCCCCACTTCAAAGCATGTTTTACTTGATTTTTAGTGATTTGTTTAAGTGTCTCACTATTTATCGATCCTACTGGCTCTGGATAAAAATTAGGAAGCTTATTAAGCTCATTTAGTAAATCTGCAACATCATTATTAGAGTTTGATAAATAGAAACGTGGATTTTTATTAAAATCAAACTTGTTACGTGGTATTGTTTTACTTTGGGTAAGTATAGTTAATTCCTCAAATGTCTTAGTGGTTATGCACAGAATATTGTTGTTTTTAGATGTATTTTTAATGAATTCTTCACATATGGAACTCTGGTCATGGGTATTGTGTTGTCCCCATATTTCTAATATTACACATGTATCAATTGATATTAACTCATTTGATTTAGGCAAGGAATTAATATCATTTAATAATTTAAATTTAGGGTCCAATATCACTCACCCCTTAATTTTGATAAAAGTTTCTTGTTTTCTTCATAATTAGTACGTTTATTACGCAGATTAAAAAAAACTTCTTCACATATTGAATCTTTTTGTATGTCAGACATTTCAAATAATTTTTTAGCTTTACAATATTCTAAGGCTATGTTTTTTACTGCCATTTTAGGCACCCCTTTAATTATTTAATTATTTAATTTCTCGAAAACATGACTATATTTATCTATATAATCATTATATACTAAATTAAACCTATTTAGAATTAAATTTATGTTAATATTTGTAAGAGTGTAAATGCATTCAAAAAATACAAGATCGCCGTTAGCTAAGTAGGGTTCAACTTTAAATTCACATAGTGTGTTCTCAAAATTAAAAAAGCTACGCAATCCTATTCCAATCACACCTGGAACATATGAATAATAACTAGTTTTAGTAGACTCCATATAACCTGGTTTTTCAAAAGTCTCAAACTGTTGAAAAGTTAGTTTTTGTATGTTTTCATCTATTAACAAAGTATTAAATATATTTACTAAATCATCGGAAATGGTCTTAAAATCAGGGTCAATTGTAGAATAAGAAATTTGGTTTGGAACTATATTAATTGTAGTTTTACTATCACTCATAACAAGCTGTTGATTATTTACTAATACACCATTTTTATATTTTGTCCCAAAAACAGAATTTAATGCTGTAACTTTTTTATTATTTATTTCGCCTATGTTGCATGGAATAAAAAGATTTAAAGTTCTTGACATAATTTTTCCCCCTTTTGTTTTCCCTAAATTATACTTTATATTCCACATTATATCACTATATTTTAAAATATAAAGAAAATTAAACCTTTTTAATACATTAATTAATCGAATGTTGTTAATTCCAACTAAGTTATTCTTCATATATTGGAAAAATAAGAGCTAACCACTCTTATATTACTACTTTACATTAGAACATATGTTCTATATAATAACCTTAGAGGTGGTAATTATGGAATATATGCTAAAGAATTCATTACAGGATCATAAAATTGTAACTATAATGTACCAAAGAGGAAAAGAGATAACACAGAGAGACATAAGAATAATGAAACTAATGGATAAAGACATAGAAGCGTACTGCTATTTAAGGCATAAGGTTAGGCATTTCAAGAAAGAAAATATATTAGCCATTACGTATAAACAGTAGGAGAGGGTAGCATGAAATGCCTAACCT
>Ga0209123_1001347_pt1 | contig 24733 bp, 18 predicted proteins | sample BarGraIncu00431A_FD_184500 | JGI IMG/M metagenome (GOLD analysis project Ga0209123, IMG submission 184500) | Arctic peat soil microbial communities from Barrow, Alaska, USA - Barrow Graham LP Incubations 004-31A (SPAdes) (version 2) | ecosystem: Environmental > Terrestrial > Soil > Wetlands >...
TGATCAATGCATCGGTATTCTCTTCTGCATCCCCTGATTGAACACAGGGTGTGTGAAGTGAACAGATCGCATAATCAACCTTCGTTAATACACGTTCTTCCACATCCAGATCGCCGTTGAGATTCATGACGTTCGCTTCGATTCCGCGTAACAGCAACACATCGTTTAATTTGCGCGGCATCACTGTCATATTGATGAAATGAAACGGATGAGCACCGCCCGGCATACCGGGTCCGTGATCACTGCATCCGACAGCTGATAATCCATTTTTAAAAGCGAATAACGTCAGTTCACTGATCGTACTGTAGGCGTGTCCGCTGGATATACTATGCGTATGAAGATCAAATAAGGGTTTCATCGCTTACCTCCGTCCATTGTAATTCGATACGGCTTCCCTTCTTACCCATCCAACCATAATATACGGTTCCGGCAGTTTCAGGGAGTCCTTCTTTATCACGGCTGTCAAACAATAGATCACCGGTTTCATCAACCATAAACATTGTACAATTCCCGATCATTTTGACTGAATCCAAGAATCTTGAACTTTTCGTCCAATGGATCATATAATCATCAATCGCGATCTCGGTCATTTCAGTTTTGATTTCATTTAAATTTACATATTCATTCAGTCCGTGCAATAAAGCATTGCGGATATGGAGACAATCTTCTGAAGTATTCGCATTGGCGGAAGGAAGTTCAACAGCCGGGACTGAAACGCTCGCGTTCATGACACGCAGTAAATACGGTTTACACATCGTATCCGGCGCTTCTGGGGTAAATTCAGGAACGAATAACCAACTCTCGGGCAGAATCAACGCACCCGGATGCATTTTGTGTAAGATGAATCCCAGATCAGCTTGATGCCACCAGGAAGGAAACGGGGATGAATGAAGTCGCTGCGCCAAGATCTCAGTGATCTCGACACCCAGGGGTGTTGTGTGACGCACTTGCAGATATGTACGTTTTCCAATCTCGACGGCAATAACACTTTGGTATTTATCGACAGGCAGAGATGAACAAGTGAGCACACCGTCGTTTTTTTCAAAACGATAAAGTTGATCACTTCCGGCAAACAAGCCTTCCGCATCTTTGAGTACATCCGGCGAATACGTCAGATCAGAAACCGACTTACTGCCGATTTCAAGCAACAATGCGATATCGACAAGTGCATCGCTGACATTCTCATCGGGGTAGCCGTTCACAAGGATCGTCAGAACCTTACCTTCGGCACATAAAACAAATGAGGTATATGAAAGCAATTTTGAAGTTTGCATGCGGATTTTATGATTCGGAGAAATTCCGTTAAATAATGAACCTAGATCGACCTTATATTTTTCGTTCCAACCGATCATTTGTTGAGTCATGTGCAACATGAAACGTGCAGTATCCGAAGAGGATGCACTGATTCCTTTAGCTGCCAACGCATTTAAATAGATTCCCGAATGATTGAGTCCAACCGAAGTGATACGCTCATCAGCCTCATAAGGCTGATACATCAATTGCGTATGTGCCAGTTCCAGCGGTTGCAGGATGCGCATTTCCACAAGTGCCGCATATGGTTTTTCCGTTACCTGTTCGATGATCATTTCAAGCAGACTGGCATTGTTGTCATTTTCTTTGGCAAAAACATCATTACGGCGTGTTGCTTTGGATAAACTTTGAACAACGTATTTTAAATAATTACGTTCCGGACGACCGGTCACTGACCCAAATGAAGTCGTTTGCGGTAATCCGCTTTGATTTTCTAAAAGCATCTTGACAGTGATTTCATTCTCACTGCCGTCATGCAGTTTCAAAAACGGTAGATAGACGGAAATGGGTTGATCGAGATTGATCTTTCCTTCGTCTGCCAACAGTAATGTCAGATAAGCGGCATAGAACTTACTGATTGATAAAATTGGATACATAACCTCATTATCGATCGGAGCTTTGTTTGCTTTGCGATAGGTATATGATTGCGGAAGTTGCGCTATGTCAGCCAAGGTAAGACTGCAGGAATCAATTCCGTATGTCGTGAGTATGTCGTTTATTTTAAGAAAAATGTCAGTGTTTTTCATACAAGTCCCTCGCACGTGGTACATTATACCATTTTACGGTATAATTGTAACGAGGTGTCAGTTATGAAAAAGCCCAAACTACTCTTTTTTGATTTAGACAACACATTGGTCAACAGTAAAACGCACCAAATTCCCGACTCGGCAATTGCGGCATTACAGAAACTAAAATCACTCGGTTATCGCGTGTCACTGGCGACCGGCCGCGATTACCATATGTTGAGCACTACAACGAAGGTACTTGAATTGATTGAATGGGATGGATTTGTGCTCTCAAACGGTCAAGTCGTATTAGATCGTCATCACAAAGAAATTTTACATCTTACGTTGCCACATACAGCCTTGATCGAACTTATAAAGACAGCCGACACCTTTGGACTTCCCGTCCTTTTCAGCGGTGAAGATAACTTTCTTCTGAGTCCGCGCAATAATGACGTAGAAAAAGCGCATGCTTTTTTCAATGAACCAATCCCGAAAGTAAAAGAGTATAACGATCAACCGATCGATAAAGTGTTGGTTTATGCCCCGTTGGATTTTGACTGGAAACCATTCAAAGACATTGCCGGAGTAAGCGTTTATCCGGGTGTTTCGACCTATGCCGATATCATTGTAAAAAACATCTCAAAATATACCGGCATCAAAGCTCTTTTAAAACATGTTGGCGCTGAAGGTAAACCGTATGCTGCTTTCGGAGATTCATTAAATGACTTTGATATGATCAAACACGCCGATTTAGGGATCGCAATGGGAAATGCCGAACCGGAATTAAAAAAAATCGCCGATTATATCACTTCTGATGTCGATGATGACGGAATCATAAAGGCTTTATCTTATTTCCGTTATATTTGAATTTGTCGATAACCTACATTGTCATGCATTGAAGCAGGACTTTTTTATATTAAAAAACCTCTGTAAACTACACAGAGGTCATTGCTGACGATTACCAATTTTACATCAGTTATTATTTTCGATGACCGATCTTTTTTTCAGATAGAAATACACCGGAAGACCGATCAATGTAATAACGATTCCGACGATCGAGTTCAACGGTGATGAAACGATCGTGCTGTACAGTATGTAGGTTCCGCCCAAGATACCGATGATCGGAGTGATGGGGAAAAATGGTACTTTGTAGGGTCTTTGCGCAGCCGGGGCTCTTTTTCTGAGTATGAATACTCCATATACTCCTGCCACAAAGAAGATCCACAATACAAATACCAACAGATCCGTAAGGGTATTGAATGAACCTGAAAATATGTAAATAACAGCTAATACACCCTCGAAAATCAACGCATTGGCCGGTGTTCCGAATGTTTTATGTACAGCTGCGAATTTGTTTGCGTACGGCAATTGATTTCGTTCGCCCATAACTAAGGGTACTCGTGCTCCGGTAAGAAGGTATCCGTTCATCGCACCGAAGACCGAAACCATGATACCGGCCGTAATAAAGGCTGCTCCGCCGGTACCGAAAAGAATGATCGCAGCATCGGATGCCGGTGTTGCGGAGGCGACGATACTTTCAATCGGCATTACATTCAAAATCGCAATATTGATCAATAAATAAACGCCTATTACCGATGTCACTCCCAATATAATTGCTTTCGGCATTTCTTTGGCCGGGTTTTTAAGTTCACCGGCAATATTCGTTACACCGATCCACCCGTCATACGCCCATAATGTGCCCAAAATTGCAGCTCCGAAACCGGCCCCGCCGGTCATGACTGCAATCGAACGAAAGTCATGCGCCTGGCCGCTCATCAATCCGAACAAGATGATTGCAAAGATCGGAATCAGTTTACCGATCGTTGAGACCGTTTGGATCACTCCGCCGAATTTAGTTGCAAGTACGTTCATGAAAATAACAAATATCAGCATACCTGACGCCAGAAATTTCTGTTGCAGAGCACTCATCGGTATGAAGAATGTTGCATACGTAGAAAATGCGATGGCCAATGCAGCACCGGATGCCGGATAAGAGATGACTGTTTGAACCCAACCCAACAAGAATCCCCATATCTCGCCGTAAAGTTCTTCCAAATAAACATAAAGTCCGCCTGACTTAGGAATTGCAGATGCGATCTCAGCGATTGTGAGTGCCGATGCCAATGTGATGATACCGCCGGCTATCCAAGCCAACAATCCCAAGATCGGTGATCCGGCATTATTGAATACGATGCCGGGTTTCAAAAAGATTCCGGATCCAATGATCATGCCGACAACGATTGCAATGGCTTCAATAAACGTGATCGTTTTTTTAAGTGATTTTGGCAAAATGTTACACTCCCCTTTTCATAATTTTTACCATCCTAACACTATTTATTTATCAATACAAGGTAAGTATCGAATATTTTCGGAATCCGGATTTGTTAACCGCTTTCAATTGAATCAACATTTAGAATATCGATCTTCAAGTAATGATTGATTCAATAATTTGTCAAAAAAAACAACATCCCTCACTGATGTCGCTTAACTGAAATTCTGATTTTTCGCAGTATCACTTTTATCTAAACAATATCTGATTTCCTTCGATCGATTCAATGATTGCGAGTGATTCGACCTTTACCCCTGCCTCACGTAAATTTTTGCCTCCTGATTGGAATCCCTTCTCGATCGCGATTCCGACTCCGACACAATGGGCGTGTGCTTGTTCAATAATGTCGATCAGCCCTTCGATTGCTTTTCCGTTTGCCAAAAAATCATCGATAATAAGAATGTTTTCGTTTTCTTTTAGATATTCTTTGGCCACTTTGACCGGAAATGTTTTATCTTTCGTATAGGAATACACATCGCTTGTATAAGCGTTTTTATCCAGATTCCTGGCTTCACTCTTCTTGGCGAAAACTACCGGTACATCAAAATATTGAGCAGTGATGACCGCAATTGCGATTCCCGATGCTTCGATCGTTAGAATTTTATCTACTTTTACATTTTTAAATCGTTCTTTAAATTCAACCCCCATTTCGTTGAGAAGTTGGACATCGATTTGATGATTGATGAAACTGTCGACTTTAACAATGTTTCCCGGAAGTAACACACCGTCTTTCGCAATTCGTTGTTTTAAGTTTTTCATGGTTTCCCCTTTTTTATCTTTTATTCTAATCCATAATCCAAAAATAACCAAGCAGTTGTTTTGACTATTTAACCTACTTCTAGCTTTGGTTAACTTTTATTGAATCTAACCAATTGAATCATTCCTTTCTAAAAGAATTAAAAATCATCGTTTATCTTCTAAACTGAACATTCTAACGAGAATTCAACGTGATCAAGCAACTTAAACAATATGACGAATGACACACATTTATTTGGGATAAAAATATGTTACTATTAATTAGAAAATGAAAGTACGGACGATTGATTGTGAATTTGTTAAAACACAAATTGCGTCCGAGTAAAGGTGATTCTATGATTCTGCCATTCAACGGACAACTGCCTGTCATCGGAAAAAATGTATACATAGCTCCTACAGCTTGTGTAATCGGGGATGTGGTCATTGGAGACAACAGTTCTGTATGGCCATCCGCAGTTCTGCGCGGTGACATGAACCAAATCATCATCGGGAACAGAACGAATGTTCAAGATGGTTCAGTGATCCATGTGGCTCACGATCATCCAACCGTCATTGGCAATAATGTAACGATCGGTCATTTAGCCCATGTGCATGGTGCGACGATCGAGGATGAAGTTCTGATTGGAAGTAACTCAACGATTCTTGACGGGGCGACTATTGAGAAACATTGTATGATTGCGGCCGGAGCATTGGTTTCACCGCGTTCACGTATCGGCAATTCAAGTTTGGCTGCCGGCTTGCCGGCAGTCATTAAACGTTCATTGAGTGAATCTGAAATAAATCATATTGTCGCTAACGCAGAAGAATATATCAAACTTAAGGATATCTATATTGCAGAAGAGAAAAGTATTTAATAACTCGAAAATATTCACTCTATACGATTAAAAAAAACAAAAACGTTTACTTTCGTTTCTGCTCTTTTTCAGTGTAATTGAAGATAATTTGTCTCAATACTACTCAAAACTCACGTTTTTCATAATAACGGACAGAAAGTAATACGGAAATCGTGATTATACACAGCCACACGATGATAACGAATCCGATGATTATATAAGGATGCGTTACGATCCAAGTAGCAAGCGGTAGCAATATATTTTTCAAATTACCGAAAAACTGCCCCATAATAATAATCAAAGCCGGAATGACAAGAAACGGAAGATACGCTGAGAACTTTGATTTTGTGTAACCGAGTTTGAAATACAGAGGAAGTTGGAAACACTGAATGAGCGTAAAGATCATCAGCATCGCTCCCATAACGATCAGGTTTTCAATCAGCGAATATTCTCTGCCAAAAAGCAAACTGACACCGGCAGACATAAGAATACCGACCAATCCGAGGCCAATATCGATGATCAAAACATATAAATAACGACCGATGATGACTGTCTTACGTTTGATTCCCAAAAACAGATACAGAGCATCAATTCCGTTTTTCTCCCCTACAGCAAATGGATAACTGACATAGAGTGATCCAAATCCCATCATTGTTCCGATGATGGTGTAACTCGTTTGTGTACCGTAATAGATAAAAAGTGAAGCTGCTATAAAAATGATCAGATTTTTAACCGTCACATAGGGTTTGATTGTTAAGAAATCCAGCATGATAAACCGCTGTGTAGTGTTCATAGTCGTTCCTCCTTATTCATAAATATGATGATTTGATCCAGATCAACTGACTCGATTAGCAGATCGGGTGATAGAGAATCTAGTAAATTAACGGGTATCATCGCTTCAAAACCGGTCGGAAACTTACGCAATCCGATCGCATGTTCTTGTAAGGTTTGATCTATCTCATCTAGACCGCCTTTCACTAAACGATAACTTTCGAGTAGTTCATCTTTGGTTCCTTGATATAAGATTCTGCCATTAAGAATAAACACGATATAATCGGCAATTCGTTCAAGATCACTGGTGATATGGGTCGAGAAAAAGACACTGTGTGACTCATCACCTACAAACTCGCTTAATAATTCGCATATTTCTTCACGGGCAACCGGATCCAACCCACTGGTCGGTTCATCCAATAGCAATAATTTCGCGTCATGAGACAGGGCTGTTGCCAACATTAATTTGACTTTCATACCACGCGACAGATCGCGAATCTTCTTTGTTGCACTTAAATTGAATCGCTTGAGATATTCATTGAATTGAACTGAATTCCAGTTTGAATAAAACAACTGCATCACTTTTCCGACATCGACTGTCGTCCAATCTTCAACGAAGAAAGAATTATCCATTACGATTCCGATCTCTGCATTAGTAATCAAAGTATTATCATCACCCAATACCTTTATGGATCCGCTATCAGAATGGATCATCCCGAGTATGGCCTTCAGAGTAGTTGTTTTTCCGGCACCGTTCGGTCCGATAAATCCTGTAATATAACCGGCTTGAACATTGAAACTAATACCTTCGAGTGTAAAATCGGAATAATGTTTAGTCAAATCACTGATTTCAATCGCGTTTTTCATTTTTTCTCTCCTGATAAATTTGGGCCAATATTTCTTGAATTTCAGCAAGTGTCCAGTTATTGATTTCAGCAATACTGAGTGCTTGTTCGAAACATTCTTCGATCTGTCGTAAGACCGTTTCGCGAACCCATTCGTTATTTCGCGGTAAAACAAAGCTGCCTTTACCCTGAATACTGATCACAAACCCCTCTTCTTCCAAATCTTTATAAGCTCGGGTCGTTGTTATGACGCTGATCTTAAGATCTTTGGCGAGTTGGCGGATCGAAGGTAACATTTCATCCTCACTGATCTCACCGGATAGAATGGCTTCTTTGATCAGATTCTTGATTTGCTCATAGATAGGTACTGCTGATCGATTGGATATTACAATTTTCATATTCGCCCTCCATATACTTATATATACAGTATAGTCACTATAGATAGTTTGTCAATAACTGAAAATCTAAATGTTGAAACATTTTCTCAAAACATCAATTGCTTCACTAATAATAAGATACAATTTAATCGTAATTTATTTGTAATTACTGAACAAAACTTTTTCCACACTGCTTAATATTAATTCACTAGCTAAAACAGAAAATATTATCAATCACAAAGAATCGAAATCACACTTTAAATAACAAAGAAATCCAAATTAATTGGATTCTTTGTATTACTTAGCAGACTAACTAATTCGTGCAGTTGAAGACTGGTGGCTTCAATTGAAATTTCAGTAAAAATTACTTTAATTTATAGACACTCCTTAGTTTCCTTTTGCATGTTTCAACTAACAATTTTGTAATAAATCTTCGCCGTTAAAGCAAACACAATTCCGTAAATGAGTGCGAATACACAAATGGTGACAAGTGTGCAAATCGCGAAGAGCGGTACATTGGTAAGATTGAACAGAGCCAGCAATTTTGCGATCATCTTGAACGCAAATGCAATGTGGATCATTGCTAGAGTCAGTGGTAAAAAGAATACAATCAGGATTTGGCTTTGGATAGATGATTTTATTTCATTACGACTCATGCCAACTTTCTGTAAGATTTCGTAACGTTCTTTGTCTTCATAGCCTTCAGAAATTTGTTTATAGTAGATAATCAAAACTGTAGCAACCAAGAAAAGCAGACCTAGAAAAAGGCCGAGAAACAGAAATCCACCATAGATCGCATAGAAATTAGCTTCATTTGATTGTTTCGATTCTGCATATACGAAACTGTTTTCGTTCGTTCCAGTAAACGTAACTCCCTTTGCATCCACATACGAATAAGAATGTGGTTTTTTTATCAAAGTTTTAATTTCCTCAGCGATCGCTATTTTATCTTTTGCTGTGGGGACTGACAAATCAAACAATGCTGTATAAACATAGTTACTCGCCTGTTCACCGTAAGCAGATTGCTGTTTAAGATTGATTTCATTCAACACTGCCTCATCTTTCACGATAATATAGTGGACATTTATGAGAAGCGCACTGTCACTGCCATTAATTGGAAATGTAGTTAACTTTTCCTTAATCAAAAATGTTTTATCGAAAAGAGTTAATTTGTCATTTAGTTTTTCACGCGTACTGAATGTTGCAATTTCGTTGTCATTCAACTCTAGTGACTTTCCTGTAATACGCTGGTAATCACTTTCGGTGATAATGCTGAGTTCCGATATTGATGAATTTGAGCCATAGTTTTGTGAACTTGCCAGGAAAACATCCCCGTTTCGTTGCGTAGCAAACGATAGATAGTGATAATCAATAAGATTAGTTGTTTCAATACCTTTAGATTTCAGCAACGATTGCACATCTGTAAGCATCGCTTCACCTTCACCGGCTGAAGGTCTCCCTAAGATAATTGAAATATCAGTTGGGTAACGAGTAGTCAACGCATCGCCCACACCGATGTAAAGTGACACTGTTGTTGAGGCCATTACAAGCACCATCGTAGATAAGATACATATACTCGCAAGTCCTACCGCGTTTTGTTTCATACGATAAATCATTGATGAAACTGAAATAAAATGGCGGGTTTGATAATAGAATTTTTTATTTTTGCGAATAATTTTCAATAAAGTGATGCTTCCCGATATAAATATGAAATAAGAACCCAAAATAACCAGAACGACTGCTACGAAAAACAAAGAAATCGCTTCTAAAGGAGATTCAGTTACCAACGCGATCCAATAACCGGCACCCAAGAAGATCAATCCAAAGATTGTAAGTAACAGTTTGGATTTCGGTTCTCGTTCACCGATATTTGTTCCGTGCAACAGTTCGATCGGATTAGCTAATTTGATCTGAATAAGATTGATTGCAAGGGTAAACAAAAATGTCGAACTGAATAAGATGGTTGTTATGATCAAAGAACTTTGACTGAACGCAAATCCCATCGGAACATCGAATCGAATGATCTTAAATAAAACCAAGAAAATTAACTTTGAGAAAACAACGCCGCAGATCAAACCAATTATAATGGTCGCACTGCCGGTTATCAAAGTTTCATTGAACAGAATTCGTGCGATATGGCGTTTGCCCATTCCAAGTATATTGAACAGACCCAGTTCTTTTTTTCGGCGTTTCATTAAGAAACTATTGGTATAAAGTAAAAATATGACTGAGAATATCCCAACAACGATCGTACCGAACATCATGATCGTCGCCAGTGCCTCTGAACCCGGCATTTTAACAATTCCATCATTTCCCGAAATCATGCTCATAACATAAAACATCGCAACGGTCGCAACACAGGTCAATAAGTATGGGAAATAGAATCTGGCATTCTTTCTAATATTCGTTATAGCTAATTTAGGAAAGAAGAAACTACGCATTACGTTCACCGCTGGTGGCAATCACTGTCAATGTATCTGATATTTTCTGATACATTTCTTCATCACTTTTCGAAGCTTTATAGAGTTGATGGAATACTTCACCGTCTTTAATAAACAAAACACGTTTAGCGTGACTTGCCGCTTTAACACTATGAGTCACCATCAGGATTGTCTGTCCTTCATTGTTGATTTCTTTGAATAATTTTAGTAATCCGTCGGTCGCATGTGAGTCCAGCGCCCCTGTCGGTTCATCTGCCAAGATAAGTTTAGGATCCGTGATCAACGCTCTTGCAACGGCTGCGCGCTGTTTTTGCCCCCCGGATACTTCATAAGGATACTTCTTTAAAATATCGGATATCCCCAATTTTTCAGAAATAAGATCCAGTTTTTTCTTCATTGTTTCGTAATTCTGATTGGCCAGAACTAATGGAAGAAAGATATTATCCTGCAGCGAAAATGTATCCAAAAGATTAAAATCCTGAAATACAAACCCGAGATTATCGCGTCTAAATGCCGATATTTCTTTTTCCTTGATATTGATGATACTTCGACCGTTGAGAAGCACTTCACCACCGGTAGGTTTATCAAGCGCTGCGATAATATTCAACAACGTTGTTTTTCCCGAACCGCTTTCACCCATGATCGCAACATATTCTCCTTGTTCAACCGAAAAGGAAACATTAGTCAGTGCTTGGACTTGATTCGAACCAAAACGTGTTGTATAGGTCTTCCTTAAATTCATTACTTCTAGAATTGTCATAATTTACCTCCGTTGTACTTTACGTGTCTATCATACCAAAACGAAGAAATGGTGAGCCATCGAATCGGCTTACATTTCTTCGTCATTTCTTACAGTTTTGTAAGGTTGCGATTACTTTAAACACTTGTTATTCTACAGTAAGTGTTACCGAACTAAGGTTGATTCGTATTTGCGTTCCGGAACCGATTTTGGATTCGATCGAAATTTCGTGGCCTAATTTATGCAAGATTTTCTTACATAAGTATAATCCGATCCCAGTTGACTTTTTATCACTGCGTCCGTTGTAACCGGTAAATCCCTTTTCAAATACGCGCGGCAGATCTTCCTCTTGAATCCCAATACCTGTATCCTCAATAACCAATATTTGATTATTTTCTGTAAAAATTGAAATTGATCCTTCGTTAGTATATTTCAGCGCATTGGACAGTATCTGCTCAAGTACAAATACTAACCATTTCTCGTCGGTCAATGGATTTATTTCGATCTTACCCATAGTTAAGATTATTTTTTTTCGGATAAATGTTTTCGCATATTTACGTATTGCCTGTCGAACGATAGAATCCAGATCGTAACGCTTTAAAATAAAATCAGTACTATCGGAATTGATTCTGAAATAGCCGAGAACCATTTCCACATATTGTTCAATTTCAAACAATTCGTAACTTAATTCTTCATGTTCGGCATATTCACCTGATTGCATCAAAAGCCTCATTGCAGAGATTGGAGTTTTTATTTGATGCGCCCATAATGTCGTAACATCCATCAATTCGGTTTGAGCACATTCACTTTCGCTACGTATCCGCTGATTTTCATTATATAGATTTTTGATCAACCATTGATAATCTTCTTCAATCAAACTTCTGATATCGGAAATTGACTCGATTTCAAGTGAATTCTGAAACGATAAAGTTTGAAGCATCAAGTGTTTCTTTCGATATCTGCGAAAGTCGATTGCCATAAAAATGATTCCGAAAAAAGTACACAATAACCCGGAATAAGCAATTGACTCCAAAGGTAGATCATACATAGAAAAAACCAACGAAAAGATGAACAAGGAAAATACGTAGGCAAAAACCACCAGTCGGTGATCTTTAACATATTTCATCAACAGTTTTATTTCATTCATTCATTCCACCAAATAACCTATCCCTTTTTTGGTTAAAATAAGATCGCAAAGTCCGATCGTTTCGAGTTTTTTACGAAGACGTGTAATATTGACAGTCAAAGTGTTTTCATCAACATAACTGTCATTTTCCCAAAGCCGCGTCATTATTTCTTCACGGCTTGCGGTCTTTCCTTTTTGCTCAAACAAAAGTTGCAGAATTTTGAATTCATTTTTCGTTAAATCAATTTTATCTCGCTTATAAGTCAACGTTGCATCATTCAAATTAAGGATAGCTCCTTGATGCTCTAAAATTGATGTTTTACCTGCAAAATCATATGTTCTGCGCAACATGGCTTGTACTTTTGCATTGAGCAGACTCAAGTCAAATGGTTTAGCAATAAAATCATCGGCTCCCATATTCATAGCCATGATAATGTTCATCGTATCTGAAGCAGAAGAAATGAATATGATCGGAACCTTTGAGATTTTTCGGATTTCCGTACACCAATGATATCCATTGAAAAACGGTAATGAAATATCCATCAATACCAATTGCGGATCAAATTCGATAAAGTACGAAAGTACTTCTCGAAAATCCGACACAACTGCTGTTTCGTATCCCCATGAATTAAAGTAATTCTTTATGGCTTTCGCAATTCCTGTGTCATCTTCAATGATCATTATTTTATACATTTTACACCTCCGCAAATCTTCTTAAGTTTAACATAATAACCAAACAAATAAACATATGATATAACTGCGTTGATTCCCCGATAAAATCGGCAATATTGTCCTTTTTATTATCTGAATCTCCCAAACTTTCAAAATAGTTTGCGGCTTCTGAACGGTGAAGAAATAAACCGTATTGCCGCTTTTGTATTTGTCAGCCAAACTATATGGGCACCGTTTTTGGTGTTTGACAGCATCTTCGGTATGAAAAAAGCAGCCACTGTCGATGGATGATCAGCCAAAATATTGAATATTCTTTTAAAAGCCTTGTCTTTGGTGATTGCTGCTTCTTCCCCGTCAGGTGTTTTAGTGATGAAATCCGTCAACATCATTCCGGGTGATAAACGGCCTGCGATAATACCGGTGCCCTCAAGTTCTTTGGTAAGTCCCTTCATATAATAAGTGAGCGCATGTTTTGTTGTGCCATACAAAATCGTTTTGGCTTGGATCATATTATTAGATCCAAGTCCTTCCATACTGTAAATGGCTCCATGTCCCTGAAGTTTCATCTCTTTCGCAGCGATCTGCGTCCCGAAAATCATGCCGGTGATATTTGTATCGATGATATTTCTTACATAAGTTTCTTCCGTATCATATACAAATGCATTCGGTGAGTTCACTCCGGCATTGTTGATCCAGATACCGATCATCTTCCATTTATTCGCTGATTTTTCCCATAGTTGAATCATTTCAGACTTAACTTTCACATTACATGAAACAAAGATGTATTGTGCCTGATAATCTCGTAACTCATTCGTTACTGAAGATGACAGTGTTTCACCTCTGCCAGATATTGTAACATTGCATCCCGCTTTCAAAAACTCGATTGCCATGGCTAGTCCAATACCGCGAGTACTTCCGGTGATCACCACATTTTTCATGCTTCATCCTCATTTCTCTTTGCGTTTCTTTTATTATACTCGACTGAGTCCACTTACTTCAATAACCGTAGGATTATCGTATACTAGATTATGGATGTAAAATCAAAAAACCGATCATTCTGATCGAATTGATTTCATTAGTGAAAATCGCTGTAATTAGTCCATTCTTTCTACTTCCTGATAATTTTTCCTCTATCTTAAGATTTCATCATGAATCAGCCGAATCCGTCTACTTATTCAACCATCTGACTGAAGAAAGAATGATTCAGGTTGTCTCAGATTACATCAAATAAAAAATGAAGAAAGATTTCGGGAACAATTAGAAGAGCTAACTCCGATTCAGTATCGGCAGTTAGCTCTCAAATTTGATCTTTTTAGTTATCTGTCACAATTCAGTGACAACTTCGAGATTCTTACGTGGTTTTTCAGTTATGAAATGTACACGTTGATTGAACAGCTTTGAGCCATCCTTCATAGAGAACTTTAACTTCAGTGTCATCCAAAACAGGACTGAATATACGATTGACTTTATTGTTGGCTTCAACATCTTCTTTATTGATCCAATAACCAACAGCTAAGCCAGCTAAATACGCTGCACCCAATGCAGTTGTTTCATTTATGTCATTGCGAATAACGGTGGTTTGAAGCAGATCACTTTGAAATTGCATCAAGAAATTATTGGCAACTGCACCCCCATCGACCCGTAATGTCGTCAGTTTCGTAATGGAATCCTTTTCCATGGCTGTTAAAATGTCTTTGGTTTGATAACACATCGATTCCAGCGTCGCTCGAATCAAATGATCACGCGTAGTGCCACGCGTCAGCCCGAAAATAGCTCCTCTGGCTTTATCATCCCAATACGGTGCACCTAACCCGACAAAAGCAGGAACAACATAAACACCTTCACTGCTTTTAACAGACTGAGCTGATTTTTCACTTTCTGAGGCAGTTGTGATTAGACCCAACCCATCGCGAATCCATTGAATGGCACTTCCTGCTACAAAGACACTTCCTTCCAAAGCATACGTGATCTTGCCTTCCAGACCCCATGCAATCGTCGTCAAGAGTCCGTGTGAACTCACCATGGCTTTATTACCTGTATTCATTAAAAGGAAACAGCCTGTCCCGTATGTATTCTTAGCCATTCCTTGCGTAAAGCATGCTTGACCGAACAGAGCTGCTTGTTGATCTCCGGCTACTCCCGTAATCGGTACTTCATAATTAAAAAAATGATAAGGTGCTGTTTTCCCGAAGAGTCCGGAAGAATCCATGACTTTCGGCAACATGTTTACCGGAATATCCAAGATTTCCAGAATTTCTTTATCCCAACTTAACTCATGAATATTGTACATCATGGTTCGGCTGGCATTGGAATAATCGGTCGCATGGACTTTATTACCGGTCAGTTTCCAAATCAGCCAAGTATCGATCGTCCCAAACAAGAGTTCACCTTTTTCTGCTCGTTCACGGGCTCCCGGAACTTGATCCAAGATCCATTTAAGTTTGGTAGCCGAAAAATAGGCATCGATGACGAGTCCTGTTTTACTTCTGATTTTTTCGGAAAGACCTCGCGTTTTTAATTCATCACAGATCGAGGCACTTTGACGAGATTGCCATACGATCGCATTATAGACAGGAATTCCTGTGATCTTATCCCATACGATGGTCGTTTCACGCTGATTGGTGATTCCGATGGCTTTGATCTGCGAAGGTTGAACCGAATGATTTTGAAAAACGCCTGCAATAACTGCCAAAATAGATAGCCATATCTCATTGGGATCATGTTCAACATAACCGGGTTGAGGAAAATACTGCGTGAATTCTTTTTGCGCGATTGAGATGATGTTTGAATGTTTATCAAAGACAATAGCTCTTGAACTGGTTGTACCTTGATCTAGGGCTAAGATATATTCTTCCATAAAGTCTCCTGTTCTAGAGCGTCGCTCTAACAAAAAAGCAAGCCTGCTTGAGCAGGCTTGCTAAGATAACACTGCTGTGTCTTATTTCAAGAAGGAATAGATGATCGTATTGGCAGCCATGATCAGCGTAAACAGAACTGTGTTGAAGAAAGCAGCAGTCATCACATTGCCCGTCATCTTATAGAGACGTTTGGCGTAAATGGTCGCAACGGTCAAGGATGGGATGGTCGCAAACAACAGAATACTGTTGAGGGATTGTCCCGGATACATCGATACTTTATTAATAAACAAATTGCCGTATTGTAATCCCATCCAAATGACTAAGCCACCGACGACCATGAAGATCGCAACAGCATACCCTTTCCAACCATTGATATATGTATTGTTGGTATTGAGATTGATGGCGATGGAAATAAAGAAGTAATAGATCAAGAAGAATGGAGCATACTGCAGAGCCGACATGACATGGGATACTTCGAATGTCTTAACGGCCCATGACCAGAATCTAAAGTCAACGACTAAGAGGTAATCGATGGTATACAGCAAGGCATAACCGACAGCTAATAAGGTCAATGCTAAGCCTAAGGCTAACATGACTTGCTTGCAGGTAACTGAAATACCATAGGATTTGAAATCGAATGCCGGGTTTGTACTGCGATCAAAGAAGTGAACGAGTGAGATTATGATGACCGCAACCAAGGCACACATAATTGCCCAGTAAACGATTTGATTGGTGGTCGGTTCATTGAACCAAGAACTTACAACAAACAATTTGCCTGCTTCAGTGGACATGTAACGCATCGACAGGGCACCAAAGAACGCCAAACCGGCAGCACCGATCTTGGAGTAATTTTTGCCTTTTTCTTTAACATATGTATAAACCAATAGAACAACAGCCAGAACCATTACAACTTCAGTAGCCCGTTGGATAATCATTAAGCCACTTGCTTGTTTATCCATCAAGGTCGGGAAGAAGTATGCCGGGAAGAAGGCACTGAAGGCGATAATGAGCCAGTACAGAGCTTTTTGAGCACCTGTTTTAGGACCGGCTACCAATGTTTCTGTCGGATTGTTTAAGCCGGAGAAAGCTTTGGTCTTGGTCAATAATATACTGGCCAACGGCATAAACATAACGAAGAACGCTAATAAAGCAATGAATTCGAAGATTTCTTTCAAGAACCAAGTTTGATTGGCACCTGAAGAAATGACCATGGAAGAACTCTTATTCGCTGATTCAAACGCCTTATTATAGAAATCGATCTGATTTCCGGTGCTTTGAATGGAGAAATGATTCCAAGGATGTGTTTCGTATGGTGTATAGATGATGCGTAGCCCACCGTTGGCTAACGTATAGAATTTACCGGCAACAGCACTTGAAGGATTACCTAAGAAGGCTTTTCCATCTGCTTGTTGAACATAATCCTTATAGACCATAGTTTTACCGGCAGCTTCGGCTTTGGAATCAAAGAAGAATTCATCAAAATGGCCGGCGATGATTCCGTTAACACGAGAACCGTACATCTGATTTGCTGCAGCTGCATTCACTCCTAAATAACCTGTATACAGATAATCTGCACCCACTGCCAAGCTGGCATGGATCTTACGGATCCCGGTGGTAGCGAATTGTTGCTCATCCATGACAACGGCCATAACCGATGAGAAAGCACCCATCGAATGTCCACTGACTGCAATCATTCCATTCTTGTTGGAATCTTTGAGTACGTAAGGTTGATCATAGATATACTGGACAGCATCAAATAATGCAGTCGGCCAGAATGAGAAGAATGCTGAAGAATTGGTCTTGTCCATTTTATTCATGGAATGACCTTGTTCATACATGTCCAACGCTAAAACGACATAGCCTCGTTTGGACAATTCGATCGCAGGAGCATCCTGCATTTCAGCAGAATTCAAATAACCGTGTGTAGTGACGATGGTTGCTCTAGGATCATCAGCGCTTGCCCCCTTCGGCAAGTACAGTAATCCCGATAAGACACCTTTGTCGGTAGTAAAGCTGATTCTCTTGACACTTACTGAATAGAATGAGGTATTGATCATGTTGGCAAATATACTGGCTACAATCACAACGACCAAAGACAAGACAAACAGTTGTTTTGAATTCTTAAACAAGGACCGAATTTTCTTCATAATGATAGTATTCCTCCCTAAGTTTGCTGTAAATTGACAATAAAAAAGGCAATGTCATTTTCTTGCCTGTTTCTCCGTTTCATTACAGTCTTATTAACTTGATTCAAGTGTATCATAGCGCTTACATTTGTGCAATATGATAATTTCGTAACTTATCAACAAATAAATTAGTGCCAACTCTTATTACTGAAAGCATCGATAAAAACTTTCAATTTTGTGTAACGCGTTATCATCTAATAATACTGATTTCACCTATTTAATTTCTATTTTTTCAGAAATAAGCATGAACCGGAACCCGTGAAACTTGGTAAGAACCCCATTTATCGATAAATAAGCAATCAATTTTATTTGTATTTGTATAGATTTTGAAATTCTTTATTTTCTCACCTGTCGATCGAAGTTGATTTTATCAACATTATCTAAACACACGCTGATTAGAGAATAAATTTCTAATTCCAATAGGTGTCATAAAGAAATTATATTTCTTGCGAAAAAATAATTTCACAATATTCACAAAAATATTAACAGATTGATTACAAACTCATGAAAATATAAATGTCGCAATGATCAAAATTATGAATATCAAGCAGATTGAGTAGACTACTCTGCTTATTATTGACAATGATTTATAACAATGTTCAACAATTTAACTTATGATATTCAGTAAAATCTAAAGCTATTCACCCAAATGATTCGAAAACTTCTTTACCGAAAACCTTAACAATCACTAAACCACCAAAAGGCATTTGGACTCCTTTATGAGAGTCATAATCTGAGCAAGAAATCGAATATCCGAGTCCGATACAATTGAGTCCGTAACTTCCTTCTTTACCGCAGACCATCAGTATCGGTAATTCTTTTTGGTAATTAGTGATCACAAAATTATACAGATATAAAAAATAATTGGCAGCGATAACTGCAACAATCGAGATCACAATAATTTTAACTTTCTTTCTCCTGATTTTCATACCTACATCCTCTAAACTAAAGATTACTCCTTTCATCCGGAGTTGTAAATTTTTTATTATTTTGTTTTTGTATCATTCTTATATATATGCAGTTGTATAAATTGTTACAGACTGGGCATACGTTCTGTATTCGGTAACTAAAATATACTTTACTAGGCAACAGTAACATAAGATTGATTGAAAGAAAAAGTAAGTAATAAACAATTATCACTTTTATGACAATAAAAAACCCTTTAGATAAAGGGTTAATTTATGTCTGGTGCCCGGGGACGGAATGGAACCCTAAGCCCTGAACGATACCGATATGTCCAGACCACTACTAATTCAAGTATTTCCATACTATAAAGTTAATTTCTTGCAGTTCTATACCGATTCATACAAATAAAATAAGGGTTTGACAAGGGTTCAAAGAGACTAGTTCCAATACCTATTTTTAAAATAAAATTGCATTGTTGGATAATTTTTGTTGTCCTATTGTACCCATATAGCTCAACATTGTAACCCTACAAAAGTCAACCTATTCCATTTTATCAAATTACTGTAAATGGTAAAATTGATTTCGTAAATTGCAATTTACGAATATCTAAAAACGATAACTCGACTGATTTTTTGTTGATAATTTCACTGATATTCATCGGAATGAAGATTGTCTTGACCATCTCTGTCTGCTAATAGTTTCTCTGCAACTTTCGGTATCAATACCAATCCGCCTATCTCAGCACACTCGAATGTTGCTTCTTTCTTGAACTCACCAACATACATTCTAGCTGTAACACTATAAGGGTTTCCCACTGCCGCTACATAAGTGGCTGAATTCAATCCATTGATCATTTGCATAAATTTCCTCGTTTAATGAAGGTTAGTTGCAATCTGTTTTCGGCCCTTACCCGCATGGTCCAGCATGGTGTTCTTTTCTTGTTGTGTAATTAGCAGCAGTCTCGCAATCTTTTCAAGCGTATCAATGTCTTGGGGATTACGTCTGTTTTTCTCGATGTATGACTAGTATGCCGAAGATATATCAAGTTCATCTGCCATGTCTTTCAAAAAAAATCCCTGCCCTTTTAATTTTACTGAGATAAAATTGCCAAATTGTAAAATCATTGTTTTATACTCCTTCTCAGTAATTACAATCCAAGTCTCATTTGACATCATGGTCGTGTATGCTTGTTTGTGTCAATTGCAGCAGAATAAAACACTTTGTCAATGCCCCGAAGCAAAAGAAAAAGCCCCGCAGGTGAGTCTGGTTCGACTCTGCCTACGAGACCTTGACTTTCTTCAGTTTCCTGTTCTTAAGTTACTTTGCTCCAGGTGCTTGGCTCTGAACTTTATCTAAAGACGTTCAAATCGTAATAGAGCGCCATTGCCGATTCACGGACAAGGGGCATTGCTGCCCCATTGCTCCCCGAGCATGTTAGTCCAATGCGAGGAGTGCTCTCCCCCATTCTGAAATTGTTAAATAGTTGAATAGTTAAAATTTCCGAACAGCACGCACATGCTGTGCGGTGTTGCTCTTAATGACGCTGCCCGCCCACGTGCCAGTGAAGAAGTTCTGTTCCCCTGCGGCGTTGACGGCGCTCTCGCTGGAACTCCAATACCCGGCACCGGAAAAACCATTAGCAGTCCTCAACGCTTCTGTCTTTCCAAGGTTATCCCACAGCTTGTACAGTTCATCTTTACTTGGTAAGTACCAGTCGCTGTAGACTCCTGTGCCAGTGCTCGTATTGGTGTAGTCATAGCAGAGCCCTGCTGCGTAGGTGCTGTAGCTCGTGCCATTCTGGTCAACAATAAGGCCGGTGTTTGCGAATCCTGTGCCAATTGCTGTGCCAGTTGTACCAACTGAACTGCTAGTGATGTTGCTCCATGCTATACTTGTGCTTTGGTCAGTCGTGGCTGCAATCAATCCATGTACTTGTCCTGCTACGTACCCAGTATCGCCATCTACAAAAATGTAGGCTACTGTGCCGCCACCATAACTTTGACCAACTATCGGTGCTGCTACTGTGATTGTTAACATGTTGCTTACCGATGCACTTGCTGGATCAAATGTTGATGCTGGTGCTTGAATTGTTATATTTCCCGCTGCTGCGGTTCCTGTAAAGTCTATAGATATTTGTGTATTGTTTCCGTGGAAGCCATAGTAGGTCAAACCTGTTGATCCTACATCCACTGTAAAGGCATCTGTACTCGACAAACTAGCGAAGTCTGTTCCTTTTACTGTAACTATAACTGATGGATTGACATCTCCATTCGCAATCGTACTAATTGTTTCGATTACTGCTACTGTTGGTGCTGTTACAGCCAATGTATAAGTGTTTGTCACTGTTGCATGAGTTGTTGTTGCTGCTTTCACTGCTGTGATAACAGTTGTCCCAGCTCCTACGATTGTTACTTCACCTGTTGCTGGGTCTACTGTAGCTGTTGCTGTTGTTCCACTTGTATAAGTGATCACTCCAGCTCCATCACCACCAGAAACTGCATTCGTGAATGCTGCATCACCGACTGTTTTTGCTATCGGTCCTGCTGAAGTAAATACGATTGTCGATGGGAGCTTTACACTGATGTTTAGCATGTCCGTTTTACCTGAACCGTCATTAGCGGTTGCGGTCACTCTTACGGTGCCAATTCCGTCGCCAACGCTTGTTCCTGTCAGCACGCCAGTTGAAGCATCAATTGTTGCTTCGCCGCCATCTGCAAAAGTCGCTACTGACCAGGTGACATTCTTATTAGTGGCACCAGCTGGATAAACGTCGACTAACATTTGCAGAGTTCCACCATTCACGACAGTGTTTGCATTCCCCGGGCTTCTGACGTCGATATTCGTTACTAGTAATACGCCTGCTGCTACTGTTACTTCTACTGTTGGAACTGCCAAGTCGTTGTTGTTATTTGCTCCTGCTGGCATTGTTCCCCATGTAGCTGTAAATGTGTAAACTCCAACTGTGGCTGCATTGTAGCCGTCTATATCTGTCCATGTTACCGGTACATTCACTACCGTTGAATTTACTAAGATGACTGAAACGTTTGCGCCCAATATTGTTTTTACGGCTGCTGCAGTTTGATACTGAACATTGTTGTTCGCTACGTCACCGGTCTGAGTCAAAGTCACTGGTGTGAATGACGCTAAGGGTGATGTTGCCGCGGTCGCTGGGAATGTAATTGTCACGACTCCTGCATCGGCTGCGTTTGCAACACTTGTTACTCCTGCGTAGGTAAAGCTGTTTGCTGCTACTCCAGTTAAGGTGTATCCAACTTTTGCTGTTAAAGTTGTTTTTGCTACATACACGGTGGCTGCTGCAAAGTTTCCTGCTACTGGTGTTGTTCCATCAGCTGCAAACCATGCAATTATTCCTGTGTACTGAACCGCATCAATTGCTGTCGTACTTAGTGTTTCTCCGGTGACTGGTGCAGTCACTAGTTCATCCAATGCCAATGCAGTAATTGTTACTTTTACGTTGCCTGTCGATGGTGTCGATGGTGCCCCGTTTGTATACGGCAGTCCATCGCCTGTCGCCGTTACTGTTACGGTGTAGGTTCCTGATGCTGCTGCAAGGATCGCGTCGGCAAAGTCATAGGTGGTTGTTCCTGCCTCGACATTCACTGCTGTGCCTGATGTCACTCCACCCTTGTAAAGTTGGACATCATAGCTGGTTTCGTTTGCGACATCAAACCAGTTGATCGTATCTCCTGACCAGGTCGGTTGTGCTACCTGTGCCAGCGCATCCGTTACAACGGTCGTGGCTGTACTTGTCTGTTGGCCAGAGTAGTTGTCTGTGCCGATTGCGACAACCCTGATGAACTTGCCTGCATCACCTGAAATTGGTGTATATGTGCTTAAGATTGCTCCAGAAATGCCTACGTATGAGGCACCAGTGCCATCGGTAGATATTTCCCACTGATACGATGCGGTTGCAACTGCGGGCGTCAATGCACCGGCTGTTAATTCAACACCCACTTTAGGTGTACCGGTTATTGCATCGATCGCGGTGAGCGGTATTGCAACAATAGGAACTGTGTACGTCGTGGTCTGACCACCAACTGTTACTGTCAGTGTCTGACTTGTTACTACCGCTGCACTGTTAAAGCCGGTAACATTGTCAGTTGTAATGGTTTCAACGTGAGTAGTGTTATCGCTGTAGGTTCCAGTGACCACTAAACCAGCAATATCTAATGTATCACCTACGGTGTAGGAAAGTTTGGTTGCTGGAGTTGTGACTGCAATACTGCGCAATGTTGCTACATTCGTCGTAACGCTTACAAGATTTGAATTACCTGCATGCGCTCCGCCTGTCGCTACTAATCTAAAATCATATGCAGTTGAACCGATTAAGCCGGTTACTGTAGCTGTTGTTGATGTAGCTGTTAGGTCTCCAGTAGTTGAATCTGTCCAGCTATTTACTCCTGTTGGTGATTGCTGAATCTTAATACTTGTTGCACCCGCTGGTGCTGTCCATGTGAATGTTGCAGTTGAATCTGTAATAGCTGTATTTGTCAAGTTAGATACTGCCATTCCACCGAATTCTACAACATAGCCACTAATTGATCCATTATTTTCCTTGAAGTCATTCCATGTTCCTCCGATATACATATGAAGATAATCTTCATCTCCACCCCAGTTATTAGGCTCACCCGGAGCATAATTTCTATACACACTAGATATAACTATGCCGTTTTCCGGCCCAGTGACCCAAAGCCATGTGCCTTCCGAAGCTGCATCTGAGCCACCTAACCAACCCTCACCGTTAAGTGTTGCTGCAATGAAACCATTTTCTTCAGCTGAAGTAATGGTTGCAAGATAGCCTCTTTCTCCTGTAGTCGCATCATTCATACCTTCTGCTAAAGCTTTTGCATTTTGCCAAGTAATTCCTGAACTAGGCACAAATATATAAGTGTGACCATTGCCAGTAAATGTACCAGTTTGTTGTCCTGCCGAAGTATCGCTTCTAACTCCAACTGCTCCTTGTAATATCGCTGGGGCTGTTGCTCCATCCGAAGTCCATCCATATGGCATATTTATTACACCATGTGCTGTATATTGCCCAGAAATTGTACCCCTATAATTAACTATAGTCCAAGTGATGGTTGCATTGGCAGTTTGGCCTTGTGCTCCTGTGATTCCTATAGTTCCAGATGCAGTTCCCAAAGAAGTGATTGCTGCGGCTTCGCTAGTACCATAGTCTACGTCAACTCTATAGGTATTAGCTGATTGTGAAGCATATTGTATAGGAGTAACCTCTGCCGTCGTGCTGGCCGTGGTGTTCACCAGGCTGTAGTTGCCCACATCGGTTCCGCTGATCGAGATTCCGCTCACGCTCACCGTCTTGCCTGTGCCCACGTTCTTGTCGGCGAAGGTCGCACTGTTGTAGCTAAGTGTTAAAACGTCTCCGACAACCATGTCGCTATTAAGCGTCACTGTTGCAACGGTACCGCCGTCGTAGATTTTGTTAATGCCCGTAGCTGTTACGTTAATAGGACGTTTAGTAACTGTCAACGTGCCCTGTGTAGTTGTTATCTCATAGTTGCTGGTTACGTCAACCGCTCCGGCCATTATTTTAACATTGCTGAAAGAAGTAGTGTAGGTGCCAGCATCTGTACCTGTAACACCTGCATTAGCGGTAAGTACTTGCGATGCTACCTCTTTTATTTCACTCGTCAAAGTCCAGCCACTTACGCTCTGAATAGTACCATTATACGTAATTGTGTTGCTGTTTGCTGTTATCGTAATCGGGCGCTGTGTAACGGTCAATGTGCCTGGTGTGTATGTAATTATGTAGTTGCCAGTAACAATATCTGCACCACGCATGATTATTGCACCGCTTGGTGTGTTTGCACTGGATC
>Ga0209123_1001348_pt1 | contig 24729 bp, 28 predicted proteins | sample BarGraIncu00431A_FD_184500 | JGI IMG/M metagenome (GOLD analysis project Ga0209123, IMG submission 184500) | Arctic peat soil microbial communities from Barrow, Alaska, USA - Barrow Graham LP Incubations 004-31A (SPAdes) (version 2) | ecosystem: Environmental > Terrestrial > Soil > Wetlands >...
ATTCATATTTTCCTCCTTCGCTATGATGATACTATTTACAGTACTATCATATCAGAAAAGGAATCTTGTGGAAAATACTGCTCATTCTTATTTGATGAAATCTGTTAATTCTAGTTTAACAGTTACAGCATTTAGTTAAATTTAACTAAATGCTTAATTTAAAACTAACTAAAAATAATTACTTACTATGATTAGAAGAATTAAAATGAGTAAATCAAAATATAGTTCGTTTGAGGTATACCGCAGACGAACGCAAACTAACAGCCTTTAAAGTGGCATTATATAGTGCTAAAAATAACTTAAAACAGTTCGTTAAATATATTGATTTTAAACGAACCATTATATATAATGAGGTGTCCATATGAAAACATATTTTTACATTAGAGTATCAAGTAAAGAACAAAATACAATTAGACAAGAGGTAAAAGCTAGAGAATATAACATACCGTTGGATCATGTTTATATTGAGAAGATTAGTGGTAAGAATGTAACAGACAGACCAGTATTAAATAATATGATGGCTACACTAAAAAACGGTGATAAATTAGTTGTAGATAGTATTAGTAGATTTGCAAGGAATACAAAAGATCTTATAGAATTAATAGAAAAATTGAATAATAAAGGTGTAATATTTGTATCTCTTAAAGAAGCGATAGACACTACCACACCAACAGGCATGTTTATGTTAACTATATTCGGAGCAGTTGCACAACTTGAACGTGATTACCTAAAGGATAGACAGATGGAAGGCATAGCAATTGCAGTAACGGCAGGCAAATACAAAGGGCGTAGACCTATAGAGTATCCTAAGCTATGGGAAAGATATTATAAAATGATGCAAGATGGTGATATAAGTGGTGTTAATGTTATGAAAATATTAGATTTAAAGAAAACTACCTTCTATAAATTAATTAATCAGTATGAAGAGGGTAAATAAGATACCTTCTTTTTTTATTATGGATTGACTATTAGGGGAAACACCAACATTTCCGACTTAACCAGTCTAAAGAATAGTAAATATTATATTTATTACCTATTATTTTTAATCTGTAATTAGATATTAGATATTTATATAAAATGTAGTTTTAACATTTATTTTATATAAACTCCTCTCTGCCAATGGATAACAGAGAGATGTTGAACTTGTACTATAGGATAGGACGTCACTGGATATTAATAATAAATTGAAAAGGATGGTTTGGGAAGGCAATACTTTTGACCCAGTAGATAATTCTACTAAACGCTTTTTTATGGTAGGTAGTAAATGCTATAAAAATAAAAGAAAACATATTTGTAAAATCTGAATTATTAGAAACACTATTATAATACTGACTAGGGTAGGTTTATCAATGTTTTATATTGGTTTATAATGCGTCATGATTATTTCTGCTACTTATATTGAAAATATAGATAGAAGTACTCGTGTTTTTATTGGTTTGCTTTATATGACCACTTTAACAGTTACCTTAATATTGACATATATAAGAATATGGAATACGGAAAATAAGTGATTTTTGTATCATTAGAAAGTAAAACTCCCAGTTTTTACTACGACCTAAGGGGACGTAACAATAACTGGAAGTTGTTGTTTGCTAATTGGCTTTTAATTTATACAAAACCCTTTAGTACTAACGCTCGCTACTCATTGAGCCAGTATGTGCTATTTCTTTAGTAGCATGAACAGTACCATGTGGATGTTGAGGCGGAGCATAGATAGAATATAATTTAAGAGGTTTATTACCGGTATTAACTACATTATGCCATGTGCCTGCAGGTACAAATATTACAAAGCCATCATATACATTTCTTTGGAAATTCAAGTTATTTTTACTTGTTCCCATTTGAGCAATTCCTTGTCCTTCCTCAATGCGTATAAATTGATCAATTACTGGATGAACTTCCACACCTATATCTCCCCCAACCTTGATACTCATCAAAGTAAGCTGTAAATGGTTGCCTGTCCATAATGTGGTACGATAATTATTATTTTGCTTAGTAGCCTTATCAATATCAACTACATAAGGTTGTGGTCCATAATCCTTCAATATAATTGGATTATTATAACTTACAGATTGTGAAATATCAAATCTTGAATCATAATCTACTTCGTCATTATAAGTGAAATTTTCATCAGCAAATTGTCTTGTAAAATCTGGAGTATACATTGGTTGGTTATAGTAGTAATGGTATGTTCCATAGGCGCTAGCCATATCCTTTGAGTTACACCTCGCTGCATATTGGCAGTAGGAACATGGATTATAATGATTATCCATTTTTTTATTCCTTTCTCAGTACTTCCATATTATCTTATACACTATGTATAGGAAGTGTGCATTTGTTTTAATAATTCATAGCTTATTGAGACAGGTAACTATTATATTTTTAGTATTAAAGACATCAATCAACAAAGATTGAAAGCTCCGCTCCTAATCTTTGTAAGGAGTCAGGTACTTTACAAAAACTGGTACAGTTTTTGTTGCTCTTCTCTAAATAGTTCTCAAGTAAATCCTGTATTGTAGGGTCACGACTATAGCAACAAAAATTGAAAATTTTTCGAAAGGTGATAGGCACCCTTCAGATATCTGCAGTGAAGCGAACAATATCCATTGATTATATATTCATCCAACCCTATTGATTCATATGGATATTTATGCTGTTTTATGTGTTTAATAATTATCCAAAAATGAGCCAAAATCCTTTGCTTTCACATATGACACAATAAAATTACAATTAATGCCTAATGTGTCATACTTATAAATTTTAGGGTATCCTAAACTATGGGAAAGATATTATAAAATGATGCAAGACGGTGATATAAGTGGTGTTGATGTTATGAAAATATTAGATTTAAAGAAAACTACCTTCTATAAATTAATTAAACAGTATGAAGAGGGTAAATAAAATACCTTTTTTTTTATTATGGATTAAATATTAAGGGTAGCACTAACATTTTCGAATTAAACACTCTAAATAATAGTTAACTCTCCTTTGACATGACTTTTTAATTAATTTAAGTAAAACTCTTTCAGATGTTTATATAGCGTTTTACCCGTTGATAATGGGAAGTAGTATAAATAAAGCAATGTATATCAATTTACCTCAAATATGCTTATTTTATTGATTTGTCTCGTATTAATTTACACTGTATAATATTAGTGTTTAAAATTGATATTTTCTAAAATATTACCCCAGTAATAACCATTTTAATACTATTTTCATATTATATACCAACCTAGGTACTGTTACTTGGGAAAATTTAAAGCCAGATAAGTTATTTATCTGGCTTTAATATTGATTTAGGAAACATAAGTACAAAAGTACTTCCTTCACCTAATATACTCTTTACATTAATTGTACCACTATGAGCTTCAACAATAGCTTTCACAATAGTAAGTCCTATGCCAGTACCACCGGTGTTTTTATCACTAGACTCATCACTTCTGTAAAATCCTTCAAAGATAAAGGGCAAATCTTTTTCGGAGATTCCGATTCCGTTATCCTTTAATTCTACAATAATGTTATCATCCTTAGACGCTAGAGTTAGTATAATTTCTCCATTCGTCTTTGGATATTTAAGAGAATTTGAAAGTAAATTTTGCTTTAATTTATCTTTATCCATTAATACATGTTTACTGGTATTAATAGGAATAGTTGAGAGCTTAGAGTATATTTTCCGCTAAAAGATGCCTGCACCCATTTAATAACAAACCTATTACAAATCTTTCGGAAATAAATAAAATATGTACGATTCAGAAAAAATATAGTATTATCAGAATAACAACTAATAGGTTATCTGAATTAGTTGATTTGGAAGGAGGTAAAAAACTTGATTAATTTAATTAACACAATTTTCAATGTGCTTTATTATGCAATAGTTATTGAAGTAATTTTATCTTGGGTTTATTCTAATCGTACAAATCAATATATAGAATTATTGCATAAAGTTACTAACCCGCTTCTTCAACCTGGTAGGAAAATTCAGGATAGATTTTTTAATAATATGATGATTGATTTTTCACCAATGATAGCGCTATTTATTTTAATGATATTAAAACAAATAGTGTTTAGTGTATTGGGAAAACTGGGTTTATATTAAACCAGTGTAAAAGCTTAATAGTAAACTAAATTTCGTTAAATGATAAATGCTACAGGTAGTCTGCCTGTGGCATTTTTGTTTCAAATACAGAAAAAGCATTCAAGATAATCTATTATTATATCGTATGCCTGTTAGTTTAATTAATAATTAAACAATACCCTATGTTAATCTTTTCTGTAAGTTTTAAATGCAACTTCTATCTCAGGATTATTCTTAATGAATTGTACAAAATCTTGAAAGCATTTTGTTGTTTGATTGCTTATTGTATGTTCAATTTTTTCAGTTTCTTCTAAAACCTTAGATTCTGAAACATCAAGTATTCTTAAAAAACTTTCAATAATATTATGACGATTAAGCAGCGATTCTCCGAGCTTCTTGCCAGCCTCTTCTAGTACTAAAACATCATACTTTTTATATTTTAAAAGCTTTAGTTCTGCTAACTTCTGTACCATTTTTGTTGCTGAAGGTGGTTGTACATTAAGCGCATCAGAAAGTTCATGCATCCTTGTAAAACCTGTGTTTATAGATAATCTATATATCATTTCAAGGTAATCCTCCATAGAAGCAGTAAGTAAATTATTTTCTTTTTTCATATATTCATTAAAAGTATAGAAATCATTTTTTGCCACATTCTCACCTACTTTAAACCATAGTCTGTTAAATAAATTCTATGCTTAAACTAATAAAAAAATTACTTTAGTGTAACAACTTTAAAAATAACTACATATCTTATATTACAGAAATAAAGTTAGTCTAAACTAACAAGATAAATTATTATTGACTATTTTAAATATACCAAAATATATTAAGCAGGAAGAGTGGTGTATCTTATGAAAAGTGATAAAAACTTAATAGATGTTAGTTTTCCTGTTCCAATGAAGGGTATAAATAATGGTATTAAAAAGTTAATCAAGATAAAACAATTATTAACGTTTTTAGGACCTGCTTTTGTTGTTAGTGTAGCATATATTGATCCAGGTAATTTTGCAACTAATATAAGTGGAGGGTCAAAATTCAACTATACACTTATTTGGGTAATTTTATGGAGTAACTTATTGGCTATATTCTTACAGACTATGTCTGCAAAATTGGGAATAGCGACAGGTCATAATCTCCCAGAAATGTGCGCTAAAGTATTCCCTAGAGCTGTAAACTGGATATTTTGGATTATTGCTGAAATAGGTGCTATGGCAACAGATTTGGCAGAGTTTCTCGGTGGAACATTAGGATTATATTTATTGTTTCATATACCTATGATATACGCAGGACTTCTTACGGGACTTATAACATTTATAATCTGCTATTTGGAAAAGTATGGTCAGAAAGTTATTGAAATCATAATAGCAGTACTTGTTACCATAATCTGTATTGCATATACAATAGAATTATTTCTCGCTAAACCAGATTGGGCTCAAGTAGGCATTCATACAATAATTCCTATGCTTCCCAATAGTGAAGCTGTATTAATTGCAGTAGGGATGCTTGGTGCAACGGTTATGCCCCATGTGATATATTACCATTCACAGTTAGTTCAACACAGAAGTACTGATTCGTCAAACAAAGGAAAATTAAGGCATTTGAGAATGGAAAAGATAGATATTACTATAGCTATGAATATTGCTTTTATTGTTAATGCAGCAATGGTTGTAGTATCCGCTGCAGTTTTTTATAGAAATGGAATGATTGTCGATACAATGGACCAAGCTCATAAATCGTTACAACCATTATTAGGTTCTTTATCAAGTGGCGCCTTTGGAATAGCATTACTTGCATCTGGACTATCATCTTCTGTTGTTGGAACACTGGCGGGACAAACAATTATGACTGGTTTTGTTAATTTAAGCCTACCTATTAATGTTAGAAGATTTATAACCATGATGCCGGCTTTGATTATAATTGCACTTGGAATTAATCCAATGAAAGTTCTTATTTTGAGCCAGGTTGCGCTTAGTTTTATTCTGCCATTCCCAATAATCCAAATGTTAATTATAGCTAAACGTAAAGATTTAATGGGTATTTTAGTTAATAAGAGTTTTGTGCAGATTTTGGGTGTTCTAGTAGCTATAGCTATAATAGTACTGAATGCAGTGCTCATGTATCTAACCTTTACAGGTAAGGCTTAATCTAATATAAAATTTTAATGTCCTTACCCTCAATAAACTGAAAAATAATAATATAATTCTCATACCTATATTTAATACAAATCCTAGTAAGATAAAACTAGTTAAAACTGAGCTCCCTCCATATGACTAGCCTTTATAACCTAATGATAAAATATACTAACATTTCGTTTATGCAATACGAACTTATAATGCTTTTACATTCAGAAAACAACATAATAAGTCCATATTAATTAGAACTAAACCTTAATTCGAAGATTAAATATATTATCTATAGATAGTTCTTCCAAATTATTAAATATAAATACAATATGGATATTCAGCTTTAATAAAGGTTTTCATATAAGTCATTTTGAAGGAAATTTTGAAGGGAATTGATAAAAAATATTGACATAGAATAGTCTATATGATAAGTTTGAAAGGATCTCTTTGCACTGCACACAAATCTACAGTACAAACTGAGCAGGCGATGAACTTGTAAAAAAGTTCGTGGGGCTGGGCCTAAATGGCAGCAGGATGAATTATACACCTGTGGGACAGTTTAATGTTCTACGGTTTTTTTTATACCCATTTCTAGAACATCTCTGAAGAATGCAATGCCATAAGAGTTAATCTAAATATGCTTAAAACAAGCAAAATATGGAGGTAACTTATGACAGAACAACAAATCAAAGAACAACAAGGACTTACTACTCTGAAATCAAAACAACTTCAAGAAAAATTCGGCAAGAATGAACTTGTGGCTAAAAAAAAGGAAAGCTTTTTTCACAAGATTTTAAAAGTTATTAGCGAGCCAATGTTTTTATTGCTAATAGTCGCAGCTATAATTTATTTTATTCTAGGAGAACCTAGAGATGGTACTATAATGCTTGTTTTCGTTATTGGAATTATTAGTATTGAGGTAATTCAAGAATGGAAAACTGACAAAACACTAAATGCATTAAAAGATTTGTCAGCTCCTCATATCACAGTACTTCGAGACGGAACTCAAAAAACAATTAACAGTTTTGATTTAGTGCCGGGTGACATTATGTATATCGCTGAAGGGGTTAAAGTTCCTGCTGACGGTATAGTTATAAAAGAAAGCACTCTTTGTATTGATGAATCATCTCTTACAGGAGAAGCAGAGGGCGTATGGAAAATTAATACTGAGAACAGAGATACCACTAGTACTGATTATTGGCGCCGTGATTATTGCTACACGGGAACGCTTGTTACACAAGGCACGGGTACAATATTAGTAGATAAAATAGGAGCAATAACTGAATATGGTAAAATAGGACAAAACATTATATCTGCTCCTGATAATCCAACGCCACTCCAAAAACAAACTGGTAAGCTCGTAAAACTATGTGCAGTAATTGCGGCTGTTTTATTCGTTTTTGTTGGAGTTATTACTTATTTAAATCTAACAGATCACATGTTTAAAGCTAGAATTATTGAAAGTATTTTATCAGGAGTAACGCTTGCTATGGCCATGATACCAGAAGAATTTCCCGTTATTCTAACAGTCTTTTTATCAATGGGTGCTTGGAGACTTGCTAAAAATAAATCCCTTGTAAGAAAATTACCATCAGTAGAAACGTTAGGAGCCGTTTCTGTTCTTTGTGTTGATAAAACAGGTACAATAACGATGAATAAAATGACAGTTACAGATACTTGGAGTTTAACAGATGACACAAAAAAAGTAGCTCAAATAATGGGTATGGGTTGTAAATCAGATGCCTATGATCCAATGGAAAAGGCTATGATATCCTATTGTGAAGAACAAGGAATCTCAAGAGAAACTCTTTTTGGTGGGGAATTAGTTAAAGAATATGGTTTTACTAATGAAACAAAAATGATGGGTCACGTTTGGAAAAAAAGCGAGGGTATTGTAGTTGCAGCAAAAGGATCACCTGAGCATATTTTAACAATATGTAAATTAACAGATGCTGAAAGAAAGACAGCGGAAAATAAAATAATGGAAATGTCTAGGCAAGGGCTTCGTGTTATTGCCGTTGGACAGATGATAGTTAATAACGTAGTTGATATACCAGAAACTCTTATGGATTGTAGTTTGCAGCTTTTAGGAATGGTTGGACTTGTTGATCCTCCAAGAGAATCTGTAAAACGAGATATTGAAACTTGTACCAAAGCTGGTGTTCGTGTTGTTATGATAACAGGTGATAACGGAATAACTGCAAGTTCTATCGCAAAGAAAATTAATATGCCCAATAGTGACAAAATCATTACTGGTGATGAGCTTAATAAAATGAGTGATGAAGAGCTTTGCGCGCGAGTTAAAGATGTTAGTGTTTTCTCTAGGGTTATACCTGAGCATAAAATGAGAATAGTTAAGGCTTTTAAGAAAAATGGTGAAATAGTTGCAATGACAGGTGATGGGGTTAATGATGCCCCTGCGCTTAAATATGCAGATATTGGTATTGCTATGGGAAAACGTGGTTCAGAAGTTTCAAGAGAAGCAGCGGATATAATCTTACTTGATGATAATTTTTCAACTATTGTGGACACAATAAAAGATGGTAGAAGAATTTATGATAATATCAGGAAAGCAGTTGGATATGTATTCACGATTCATATTCCTATTGCATTTGCAGCATTACTTGCTCCGCTTATGGGAATAAACCCTGCAAGTCTTTTATTACTTCCACTACATGTTGTTTTACTTGAACTAGTAATTGATCCTACCTGCTCAATAGTACTCGAACGTCAACCAGCAGAACATGATATTATGGAAAGATCGCCCCGTGATCCAAATGAAAAACTGCTATCAGCAAAAACTCTTTTCAAAAGTGTTATGCAAGGTCTAGTGATATTTGGAGCATCCTTTGGAACGTATTTTACATTTTTAAATCAGTACCCAGATAATGCACCGCTTGCAAGGACAATGGGACTCGCTATTATATTGTTAGCTAATGTGATATTGGTTCAAGTTAATAGTTCAGATTCTGATTTTGCAATCAAATCATTTTCAAGGCTTATAAATGACAGGGTAATGTGGGCCGTTAGTTTAGGAACGGTAGTAGGACTTTTAGTAATACTATATACTCCACTATGTAGTTTTATGAAGCTTTCACCATTATCTTTAAATCAGTTAATGCTAGCAGTTGCAATAGCAGTAGCTTCAGTTATTTGGTATGAACTTGTAAAGCTAATGAAATGTATTAATAAGAAAAATAGAATATTTAATCATGACAGTAATTGATTAAATAAAAATATAAATGGAAAGAGGTATAAAATATGAGTTTTTCATCAAGGTCATCTAGATCATCAAATGGAAATCATTATAGAAAAGGAAATAACGGAAGTAATCACTACCAAAAGAAAGGTTTTCTAGGAAACTTATTTGACATGATGGGTTCGAGAAGTGGATCTAATCGTAACCGTAACTGTGACAATAATAATTATGAAAATCAAAACCAATATCAGAATAACAATACACCAATAAATAATAAGCCTATAGTAAATCAAAATTTTACGATTTGTAGTAAGTGTAACTCTCAAATACCAGCGGGTTCAAAATTTTGCTTGCAATGCGGTGAAAAGGTTAATGATATATTATTTTGTAAGAACTGCGGTGAGACACTACCTCGAAATTCAAAATTTTGTCTGAAATGTGGCAAAGGAATAAACGACTAGACTTATGTGGTTATGTAGACCACTAAAATATTCAGACAAACGGTTTGGCAAATATATCATTGAAAGACCTATATGCGAAGGTCGATATGGATTATGTTTTCTTGCAAGGACAGATAGGGGAGATAAAGTTGTTATAAAGAAATTTAAACGGAGTATTTTTAAAAAGCAGTCAGAAAGGAACGAATATGAGGCTGTTATACTGTCTAAACTTAAGGATACTAGAATCCCTGAGTTTTTGGGAGTTATAAATCAAAAAGGCTTCTATGGGTTTGTTTTGGAATTTAAACATGGATGCACTGTAAAAGATCTTATTTTTAAATATAAGCACAAATTTACTATCAAAGAATTTTTTAACATAGGGACTCAGCTGATTAAAATTATAAAATATATTCATGGAAATGGTGTTATTCATAGGGATATTAGAATACCTAATGTTTTGATAGATCAAGAAGAAGTATATCTTCTTGACTTTGGTTTGGCAAGATTTGCAGATAACAGTAAGTATCCTTATGATTTGGATTTTTCTTATTTAGGTGATTTTCTACTATATTTACTTTACTCTTCATTTGAAATAAAAGAAAAACATACAAAATCACCATGGTATAAAGAATTAGCATTAACAAGTACACAGAGATTATTTTTAAAGAAGTTGTTAGGGCTTGAGCTAACATATGAAAATATTGATGATATTGAAACGGATTTTATAAAGGTGTTTAAGGTGGTATAAACTCAATTATAATATAGTAAAAATGCCACCTAATAAGATTTAATTGTTGCAACTTGAACGTAACTATCTAAAAGATAGACAGATGGAAGGCATATCAATTGCAGTAACAGAAGGGCAATATAAAGGACGTAAGTCTATTGATGTTCCGAAGCTATGGGGTAAGTATTACAAGATGTACAAGGAAAACACTATAAAAGCGATTGACGTTATGAAAATATTGGAATTAAAGAAAACTACATTCTATAAATTAATTAATCAATATAAAAAGATCAATTAATGCGGAGAAGCTGCAAGCATTTGATATTTAGGACATCATTTATAGTACATTCAAGGTAACAAATTAATACTTTATGTTGCATTCAAAATAAGTTTTTAAAAGAATAGGCAATAGAACCAAAGTGAAAGTAATATAATTACCATTATGTTACTTTCACTTATTTTTGGATATGTTGAAAAATGTATTTTAAATTTCATGATATAATATTTACAATACATTTATGTAATATTATAGTACGACATTTTGGTGTAGGGGGAATTATAATTAACAATAATTTTGAATTATCCAAAAAAGTTTTGACTAATATAGTTAAAGGTTAAAAGTTTAAAGAAAGAAATTGGAACATTATATTTGGCATATAAAAGACATGATGTACCTTGGTACGCTAAGGTTTTAATATTATTAGTAGTTGGATATGTTTTAAGTCCTATTGATATAATTCCTGATTTTATACCAGTATTGGGATATGTTGATGATTTAATTTTAATACCTATTGGAGTAGCATTTGCAATTAGATTAATACCAAAAGATATTGTGAATGATTGCAGAGAACAATCAGAGGATATTTTTAATGAGGGTAAACCTAAAAATTGGGTAGCAGGAAGCATTGTAATTTTTATTTGGTTTGGAGTATTTACTTATTTTTTAACGAGGTTGTTTTAACATATTATAGTATATATTTTGAAAATAGGGTATATTTATAATGATTAAAGAATGGTACATAGTATCAGAATTTATAAGAACCGAATGTAATATCTTGGTTAAATCCATACCTTGCTTTTTTATATTCAATTTAAAGCAGTAATAGTATAATTAAATAAATATTTTATTATGAATCAATAAAATGACAAAATCATTTGAATTCTAAAAATATAATCATAAATGTAGTTATGATTACTATGTGGCGACTTCAATTCAAGGTAAGGAGAAACTTATGAAAAAATCACTTAACAAGGATAATATTATAAACATTGGTTTTTATAGTGGATTGATCTTTAAAGCTGTAAATGCGCTGATTGAAGTTATTGGAGGCTTTATTATGATTGTTCTGAATCATGAGTGGCTTAACCGTCTTATAAAGATTATTGCGCTTCCAGAACTGATAGAAGATCCGAGGGATATAGTAATGAATTACTTTATTACTATGGGTCAAAACTTTTCAATCAGCACTCAACATTCGGTTGCAGCATATATGTTGCTGCATGGTACAACTAAGCTGGTAGTAATTTGGCTGCTGCTTACGAAAAAATTGTGGGCATATCCTTTTGCTGTGGGTGTGTTCGCGCTCTTCATTGCATATGAAATGTATAGTTATATGCATAGTCTATCAGTGCTTATGCTCATGATGGTCATCATAGATATAGCCATAGTTGTTATGATAATTTTAGAATACAACCATTTGAAATTATCAAAGATTAAATAGGAGGTGTGGTTATGAAAATAAAGAAAATTATTAACTTAACAATAATTGTCTTATGTATATGCCTTGTTACTGGGACTGGTGCATTTATCTACAATGCCAAAAATAGCTACAAAATCAGCAAAGACTTTGTCAGCGTGCCGCTTCAGTTCAACCCCGATGACTCCTCTTCAACTTATCAAACCAAGAATGCACAGGTCACTGTTTACGGAGGTTTTGTGAAGGGTATTCAAAAGGGAAAAGACGGTACTGAAAACATTGTGATCAGGTCACTATCACCCATGCCTAAAGTAACAATAAAGGGAAAGAGTAATGCAACTATTTCATTATATATTGAAAATATAAACCCTGATTTTTATGCAAAGAGCATTACAAGCAACAATCTGTCAATGACGAAAGTTACAGTCAATACATTAAAGCTAGACATTGCAGTAAGCTCTGGGAAAGCCATAAAAATTGAACCGTTACAATCAAGTGACAGCACAGGTAAATATAAATATATCATTCTCGGAGATAATAGGGATGGATACGATACATTTAATAATATTATACAGCAGGTAAATGGCAAAAATCCTATTTTTGTCATAGATAACGGTGATCTTGTATTCAGTGGAAAACCGAACCAATACAGACTTTTTGACCAAATGGTGTCAAAAATCTCTACTACCCTTTGTACTACTCTCGGTAATCATGATATTCGTGGCAATGGGCGTGATACTTATAATATGCTATATGGCCCCGCATATTATTCTTTTGATATAGAAGACAGTCATTTTGTATTTATGGATTCATCTCCTGGATGGTCTGAAAAGCAGGCTATTTCAAACCAACAATATACATGGTTGGAAAAGGATTTAAAAAAGTCACAGGGTAAACGAATTTTTGTGACTACACATATTCCTCCGCATGACCCAAGAAGCGGCACAACGCCTAATAAAATTCCGAATTATATTAATGAAGTTAAAAATGGAGATAATTGGGTAGAAGAAAAATTAAATAATTATAATGAAACTAAGGATATGGAGCATGGCTTTCAAGATCCACAGGAAGCGGCAAAGTTTGAAAGCCTCATGAGTACATACCATGTAGACACAGTTTACTTATCCCATATTCACAGCTATCTTGAATATACAAAGGGTGGCGTACGATATCTGATTTCAGGTGGTGCAGGTGCAGAGCTCTTAACTAAAAACAGCGATTACCATTATATGATAGCAAAAGTAGGCGATATAAAATCAGTTACAATGGTAGAATTACCTTCACCTGCAAACAACTATATTACAAGATATGCGGCAACTGTACAACTTTTTGGCAGTGCAATGTATGAAGAAAACCCTGTTGCGGTTGTGTTTGTAATTGTAGGATTTGTGTTGTTCATTATTTTATTGATTATCAAGATTTATTTACGAAAAAAGCAGCCCCTTGATAATGTGTGGAAATGGTTAAGTGATATCGGCAAATATGCTGTGAAGCGATTTAAAGAATTATTTATGAAGAACGATAAAAATTAAATTACTTGAATGACCAAAACCTAAAAAAGAGATACTCACTTTGATTTGTAAGAGATGTGATATTCTTATATTGTTCATCGGCAAGAGTAACCATACTCTTGCTTTTATTGTTTTAATTAATTTATGATTTTAAGATAAATCTCAGATTTATCTGTCATGTAAGTATTTTTTTATAAACAATTATAATGCTTAAGCTAAATCTAATGATTTTCTAATCTGTTTTTAATAAATATATTATACGCTATATGAAGAAATTTATATCTTATATTATTATTAGTTAGGGGGCACTAAGGACAATGATATCTCTAATACAGAAATTCGATAGTTCAATATTATTATATATAAAAGATAATATGCATGGACCTATTATGGATAAAATAATGGTTATATCAACATACTTAGGTAATGGGGGTATCGTCTGGATTATGATAATAGTGGTACTGATGATTAGCGAAAAATATAGGAGGATAGGTTTTATGGCTTTAGTAGCTTTAATACTAAGCACAATTTTAGGAGACGTAGTATTAAAAAATGTTGTTAAGCGTATACGTCCATCAGCAACTATACCATCAATTAACCTTTTAATTGCAAAACCTTTATCTTATTCATTTCCGTCAGGGCACACTACTTCCTCATTTGCAGTTGCAGGAGTATTAGCAAGATATTTCAAAAATTATGCATTTGAATTTTTCAGTTTAGCATCTCTGATAGCTTTTTCAAGATTATATTTATCTGTGCATTATCCTACAGATATTTTAGGTGGTATAGTTTTGGGGCTTATATGTAGTGGAATAATAATTTTTTTATTTGATAAAATAAGTTGTTTAAATTATATTATGACTCCCAATATATTGGAGAAGGAATAGAGGGATATTTAATGTTTGTATTTTACAAAATGAAAATACAAAATTAAGATTTAAAGCTTTTTAGATATATTATTTTGAGGGGGATTATAAAATTATGGATTATACTTTATATTCGTTAATTAATGGATTAGCTGGTAGATTTATTGCATTAGATAAAACAATGGTCTTTATTGCTCAAAACTTTCAATACTTGATTGTAATAGCATTATTGTTACTTTGGTTTAGAAAAGACACAAAAGAAAAGGTTATCGCAAACAGAAAGGCGGCTATAATAGCTGTAATAACAATGTTAATCGCTTTGGTAATAAACCATATAATTGGATTTATATATTTTAGACCAAGACCTTATACATTACATGTAGCTCACTTATTAGTAAATCCTTCTATTGATCCATCATTTCCTAGTGACCATGCTACTTTTTCGTTAGCCCTTGCCTTACCAATACTAGTTGTAAATAAATATTTCGGAAGATTTATGATAGGTATGTCATTATTATTGTGTTTTGCCAGAGTGTATGTTGGACTTCATTATCCATTGGACATTGTCGGTGGAGCGATAATAGCTTATGTCACATATAAAACAATACAAAGATTCCCTAGATATTTTGACTATATAACTAACTTTGCGTTGAAAATATGGGACATGATTGTTTTTAAAATTGAAGATTTAATAAAAAAATAAATTCTACAAACATTGAACAAAAGGGAAGTTTATTCATGAAAAAGGGAGAATAGTAGAATGTCAAAAATAAATGATAGGAAATTAAGGCTTGGAATGAAAATATCTTTAATAATTATAATAGCGATGTGGATATATTTTATAAGAATTATGGGATTTTTGTTTGGTGGAATTCTATCTTTAATAGGTACGCTTGCAATAGTTGCTCTATGCGCTTCATGGATGATATAAATTGATAAAAAGAAGATGAACGCATTCTTTATACATAAGTACGATAAAAAAGATGACAGATAGTAACTTCTAAATACAAAAGGAGAAGTTGAAGAAAAGGGATATTTAAACAGAAATAAATCTGACATATAGGAATAACAAAAGTGGTGAAATAAATAATTTCACCACTTTTGTTGTATATACATATCTAGCCTATAGACTCAATGTGAAAGTAACTCAATTGGTATTGTGTTACTTTCACAATTTCAACAGCTTAGTTATTAAATATAAAAAACCAAAAAAATCACCTATAAATAATATACATGATTTTTATTATGCTTTAGTACCTATTTTAAAGAAGTATAAGCATTTTTTCTTTTATTGAGAAAAAGTATGCCCCATGTAATAAGTGACAAAGACGAAATAACAGAATATAATATACCAAATTTATTTCCTAATATACTGAATCCTCCGCCTAAAAAAAGAAGAAATATATTTAAAAATCTTCTATTTTTTATTTTAATTACCTCCTATATATTTTACATATTGAATTTATTACTATTAATTCTATTATATTCTTATATGCTATATTATACAAATAGTTTAATATTAAAGTATCATACAACATAAAAAATGATATATGGTATGCAATATATATTAAACCCTACATCTAATATGTTTTATTTCAATGGTAATGGCAAGTGTTATGTCCTCTGTAATATTAATATTCAATTCCATATTCTTCTTTTAATAAATTTCCAAGTCTATCTCCTTCATTACTAAATAATATTGCATCGTCTAAACACTCAGTATCTTTATTGTTTAATTTATATAATTCAACTCCTAATTCAGATAATAGATTATTTTTATATATTTCAAGTTCGATTTCATAAATTGTATTCATAATAATTGGTTCCTCCTTTCTCTTACACATTCAATATATCCGACGAAGTTATATCTTTATTATTTTCTATTATTTCTTATATTTTTATACCTTTACTTCATCAATTTATTTTTCATAAAATAAATCTTGTTAGCTCTATTTTGTTTTTCAGGTCCTATTAAGTTGGCATGTACCTAAAAAATAAAAAAGAACTAGTTAATAAATAGGATCTATACTTTGATCTTATAAAGTTTCATAGTAAAACTTTCACTAACTTAAAGTCAGTATTTAAAAATGTAGTTAAAAATGGCCTGAAATCTCTATACAAAATAGGGGATTTCACCAACATTTCGCTGAATCACACCAACAGCAATTTTAAATAGCCTAAAGCTAACTAATATCAATATATAGAATAATCCAATATATATCTATTGAAAAGGAATTTATCCTTAATCTAAGAAAAAGAAAAAAAGCATTGCTGCTGCCTTTTGAAATTTGATTGTGTATTTTTTGAAGCGTGTGTGTGGTAAATTAACCCACAAACCATTTTGGAAGTCCACCATAACAGATGCATTATAACCCTTATTTCAATTACGCTGTAACAACCTCGCATCAAAAACATATGATAATAATGGAATAAAACATAGGGAGGTTTTATATGTACTACAGAGACAATTCTGAAAATTATAATGAGAAAATTAATACTGATGGTCACGACGATCATAATGATAATTATGAGGAGAAAATTAATACTGACGGTCAAGATGACGATGATAATGAAGATGATTTTGATTATGAAGAGTTCTATAAAAAGAAGCCTTATTATAGAAACCAGACAACTCAAATGTATTATCCGATGATATATTTTTATCCCGTAATGTGCAACTTGCAAAAATATGATAAAGAAGAAGTGAAGAATCTAAAACGTAAAAATCATGACTACAACTATGATTATCGGTGCAAAGACTCTGAAAATCATAGATACTGTATGCCCATGATGAATATGCAAGGCATATATTACAATTGCATGTGTGGAATGCATCCTATGATGAGAATAAATGAAATGAGTCAGACGAAGCCTATATATAGGCAAAATAATGATAATAATATACAGTTTTCTATTCCAATGCTAGTAAAATTGGAACAGATTTCACCTAATCAAATTCAAATTAGCTACGATAGAGATGTTGATGTACGGCTAGGAATGAATCCAACTAATTACTGGATCCAAGATACAATGAATACTATACCAGCAGGTATAGCCACTCTTGGCAGAAATGATAATGTAAATGTTAAAAATTCACTTACGGATAGTATGGCTAAAATAGAATCAAATAATGGCTCAGAAAAAACATTTATATTAACTTTCAATCAAGTTATTCTTAAAGGAGCACGGTATAAGCTAACATCTCCTTACAGTGGAGATAATGGGATAGATACTTTTATTGGCAAATAACTAATGTTGAATTAATATAAAAAGTATATGTCTATCATAACAATGTACCATTAGTGGCCATTACTATAGCAAGAACAAGTTTCTAAAGTAAAAAATATATTAAATTTCGGTACTAACTTATTTGTACTAGACTATATAGCAGTACCCTATTGGGTAGATTCAATTGTAGTATACAAAAAAGATTTCAATTATCACCATGGAAGTAGATTAAAGCTATATATTTATTTCATTTTGACAGTCTAGCATTTCTTTTATAAAAATATCTTTATTGGAATAGATTAGCTTAAATTTATGAGTATATGTATGCAAACCGAAACTATGTCCATCATCCTGAATTCTTTTTATCACATTTTCAAAGCCCTTAATTTGATTCCCAATAATAAAAAAGGTTGCTTTAACATCATTTTCTTTTAAGATGTTTAAGACCTCATCTGTTAGTATGCTAGGACCATCATCAAAAGTTAAATAAATTACTTTCTTTTCTTGACTAACATCCTTTATGGATGAATTAAGGTTTTTATTTGGTGGAGTAGAATTTTGTAGTACAATACCCATCACAGTTTTTTTGTAGGCTAAAATAATAAAGAATGTGGTTATAAAGTATAAAAAAATTTCAATTTATTTTTCAATTTCTTACCCTCCTAAATCTATTAAGTATTACTACTATTTTATTATGGGTTTTTTATTGAATTATATACAGTATAATTTATTGTATAATTGCATATAAAAACCCAGTATAATAAAAACATATACTGGGTTTGTAAAAAATCTGAGTTAATTTATTGTTTTGAAAATATTTTAATTTTTATTATTTATATTGAGGTTCCTGGTTTTGAATATATTTCTGTCTTCCTTTTAAAATATCCATTGCAGAATCAAGTTGTACTGAGATTTGTTCAAAATCAGTTTTTGCCTTCTGATCCTCCGTTTCTAAAGAAAAAGTTTTCATTGTAGCAGATGCGCTTTGTATTCCAGCAATAGCTTGTTGCATTTGAGTTCCTACAGTCATAGTTTTCACCTCCCTTCAAGTATATTTAACAGCTCTGTAAGAGGTGATTAACCCTTAGGTTTAAATATTAACGCACCAATAAATCCAAAGATTATTGCGGCAGAAATGCCCGAACTTGCAACCTTAAAAATGCCAGTAAATATACCTATAAATCCTGTTTCCTGCGCATCAATTAGGGCCCCTGCTACAAGAGTATTCCCAAAACTACTTATAGGTACAAATGCTCCTGCACCTGCAATTTTAACCAAAGGGTCATATAAACCTAGTCCTCCTAAAATTGCTCCGATAACAACTAATGTACAGGTAGTATGTGCAGGAGTAATCTTCAAAATATCCATTATAAGTTGCCCAATAACACAAATCAGACCACCTATTATAAATGCAAAAATAAATTTTTCCATAATAAACTAACACCTCTTTTTTACATTTCTATAGAAACTGCATGAGCAATGCAAGGTATGCTTTCCTTTTGTTGATAGGATAGGGGGGACATTAAAGCTCCAGTTGCAACAATTAATATTCTCTTTAATTCTCCACGTCGCATTCGGTTAAGAAAATGCCCATAAGTTACAGTAGCAGAACAACCGCAGCCACTACCACCAGAAAAAACTGGCTGATCCTTTTTATATATTAAAAGTCCACAGTCTGTAAATTTATCTGATGGAATATCTATGCCATGGCTTTTTAATAAGCTAATAGCAAGTTCATGTCCTACCTTGCCCAAATCACCAGTAGCGATAAGATCATAATATGAGGCATCAATATTTAAATCTCTGAAATGCGCTTCAATAGTATCTACTGCTGCTGGTGCCATAGCTGCCCCCATATTAAATGGATCTGAAATTCCCATATCTACTATTCTTCCTATTGTGGCAGAAATAATTTTAGGACCAATTCCTTCTGTACCAACTACAACAGCTCCCGCCCCTGTTACCGTCCATTGAGCAGTAGGAGGCTTTTGTCCTCCATACTCTGTAGGATATCTATATTGTTTTTCTGCCGCTGCATTATGGCTACCTGCAGATGCTATAACATAGTTCGCTGACTTACTTTCTATTAATTGAGCAGCCATAGCTAAACCTTCCATAGAACTAGAACATGCTCCAAAAATTCCTAGAAAAGGTATGCCTAAAGTTCGTGCAGTAAAACTACTAGAAATAATCTGATTCATTAAGTCTCCACTTATAAAAAAATTAATATCTTCTTTTTTTATACCTGATTTTTCTATTGCTCTTGTGCAAGAATGTTCAAGAATAACTTTTTCTGCTTTTTCGAAGCTATCCTGTCCAATCCATAAATCCTCATGAATTATATCAAAGTCATCAGCTAAAGCACCATTGCCTTCAAAAGGACCCCCAACTGCGGCAGAACCTAATATTGTAGGTTTAGAATTAAATATCCATGATTGATGTCCTTTAAGCATCTACATCGCCCCCAACCATTTTATTGTAATTTTTATCGTAGCAACCACAAAGGCAGAAAAAACTCCATAAACAATAATTGCCCCAGCAAGCCTAAACATATTTCCAGCTACCCCAAGAACATATCCTTCGCTTTTATGCTCAATTGCAGCAGAAGCTATTGAATTAGCAAAACCTGTAATTGGAACAGCAGTCCCAGCCCCAGCCCATTGGCCAAGGTGATCATAAATTCCAAGTCCAGTAAATAAAGCCGCAACAAAGATTAAAACTACTAAAGTCGGACCAACTGCTGTTTTTTCAGTGAAATTAAAGTAAGTAATAAAAATGGTATGTAAGACTTGACCAATGGTGCATATAATACCACCTATAAAGAAGGCTTTAATACAATTTTTTAAAATAGGTCTTTTGGGTTCAATACTTTTTACTAATTCATCATATTGCAATTGAATTGGAGTTAATTTTTTCTTTTTCATATTAGACATCATTTCACCTTCTATCTTAATAAATATGGCTCTAATTTTTTTACAACTTTTTCTAAATTTTCAGCATCTTTTAAGTAAATAGATTTTGCTTCTTCATTTTCTGTTTCTAACGCAAAAGACATAAGGTCAGCTTGACTCTTTTGAATACTGGCATATAACATTTCTTTATTCTGTGATTTTGGTACCTGCACTAGATCATCAAAAAGATCCAGATATAAATCTCCGGAAGAATCTACTTGACCAATAAAAACATTCTCTAGTGCTACTCCTTTGTTTTCTAATTCAGTGCTTAGCCAACCTTTGCTAAGTCCAATATTAGTAAGACCTTCATTTAAAATATTCCCATCTAAAATTACGGCCTGTGGTTCAGTCTTAGATGCAACTTTTATTCCTAAATCATAAGAAGTAACAGGTTTTTTATCAGCTTTTAAACAAACATTTATATCACCGGTAGTTTCCATAACAGCAAACTCAACATCGGCTAAATTAAATGATTTTTGAGAACGCAATTCCTGGAGAAAATCTTGCCCAGTCATTCTTTCTTTAGCTAAGTTATCTTCCATAACTTTTCCATTCTTAACTAATACCCTTTCCTTACCATTTATTATGTTATAAATCCATTTACTTTTCATTGATGAGTAATCTAAAATAATAGGCATTAGCCCCCAAACTGCAAGTGCAGTTAAACCAAAGTAAATATTGGGTATGATACCTAATGAAATTAAAGTAACTATAAGAGCAATAACTACATATGAAATAAAATCAAAAGGCGTAAACTTTGATAAGTTTCTTTTTTTCATAAATCTTGTTAAAAAAAATGTTATAAAAAATAAAATTACTGAATTGAATAATATAATTAGCCAACTATTCATCATTTCACCTCACTTAATTACCTTTGTATTGAGGCTCCTGAAATTCTATTGAGCCTACTCTTTTTTCTAAATTTGTTTTAATTTTGCTTATTTCTTCAAATGCTTCAGTATAAATAACCCTAGCTTCTTTATCGCGTTCTTGCAATGAATATAATCTTAAAGTAGCTTCAGATCCCTTTAGCGTAGATAACGTTTGTTTTACTTTAGAGACAACAGTCATATGAACCTCCTTTATATTTATTAATTGTTTTCTAATGTATTTTAACTAATATTCTCAAATTTAATTCATTTAATATAAGTTTAAATATATAAGGATTAAGAAAAAATGAGTCGAGGACTGCTAATTGCTACGTTTATGAGGTAAGTATAATATTATTAATAATTCAGATATAATTGAAATTTATAATTTTCGTATAAATTTATAGTGGTTATAACATATAAATAACGAATTTGGATAAAATAGCATTGATAGGAGATGGTAATAGTGAATGAAGGTCTAATGGTGTTAGCGAGAGGAATAATCGGATTTTTTACCTTATTAATATTTACTCGTATTCTAGGAAAACAGCAGGTTAGTCAGCTAACCTTTTTCGATTATGTAGTTGGTATAACTATAGGCTCAACAGCATCATCTTTAACTACGGATTTAACTAGTAGAGCATGGCCACATTGGGTAGGATTAATTACCTGGTCTGTATTATGTTTTATTCTGCAATTAATTACCCTTAAATCAAAGACTGCTGAAAAGTTCTTAGATGGGGAACCCACAATTGTTATTACTGATGGAAAGATACTTGAGGAATCTATGAAAAAATTTCGTTATACAATAGGAGATCTCCTAGCACAGTTAAGAGATAAAGACATTTTTGACTTGGCGGATGTAGATTATGCAGTACTAGAGAAAGATGGTAAATTGTCCGTTTTGAAAAAACCTGAATGTGAGCCAGTAACGCCGAAGGATTTAAATATCAAAACATCAGCTGCAAGTATTGATGTTGAAATAATTTATGACGGATCTATAGTGCAAGAAAATTTAGTTAACATTAATAGAAATGAAAGATGGATAATGAATAACTTAAAAAAGAGAGGTATTAATGATGCTTCTGAGGTCTTTTTAGCAATTTACAATGCAAAAAGTGGCTTACATATAGATCTTTATAAAGATCATATAAAACAAAACTACAAAAAAATATAAAGGAGTAGCTTAAACTTATGAAAAAATTTATAACATATGCTATACCAATAGTAACATTAACTGCCTTTATATTATTAATGTTAGGAGGCAATTATTTTAAAAGACCTCTGAATCCTTCAGAAAATGTAGTTGCTTATGCAAATCTTTCTATAGAACATGCAAAAGTTGAAAAATGGGATATGCTCCAGCAAGATGTCGCTAATATTGATTTTGCATGGAAAAAGATTATGCCCCGAATTCAATTTAGCGTTGAGCGGGATGAAATGTATAATATAAGTTTAAATATTGCCAGGCTTAAAGGGTCAATAGCTGGCGAAGATAAATCAAGTACACTCATAGAATTAAATGAAATTATTGAAGATTGGGATGAGCTAACAAGATAGTTAATAATAATTAATAGGTTATTCACTCAACTTTCACACATGATTTTTCTAGGCGGTAGCATTTTTAATTGTTGAGAATGATAATAAAAGTAAAAATTTTCTCGAATTGAAATGTGTAGAATTTAAAAATCTATAAAGAGTCTTTGGCAAAAGAGTTTTCTATATTTTTAGAATCTAATGTTCGAAACATATTTTTGCCTGTGAATACTAGAAGAAAAATGAATTTAAATATTGCACCACAAAAAAAATTTGATCGCTTTAAGATAATTAATTTTGTTTTTTAAAAAAAGTATTAATCGTAGATTTAAAGTGTCTTTCAGTTGGGGTATCATACGCAAAAATGATATTTCGTACGTTAAGGAAAATGCTATCCCATAAATGTAATAAAACCGCGTTTGCGATCCTGAAGGATTAGACGTTCGTACAGCAGCTAATTATTTATATCCATGCGAATAATATAATTATGTACCTATATAAAAGATACTGACGATTATAACAACTACATAACCGAAAAAAGTTAGCTGAATAACCTGCTGCTTTCATAAGTGACAAGCTATATAAACATTATTTGTAACCCTTTTAAATATTAAATGAATAAATGTATGTATATTAGTTAAACTATGTTAGAAATCAATTAATAAATACAAAGGGTAATGCTCATTTTAAAGGGAAGACAATAATATATTCAAGTATAAGAACCCCAATATAAGAGTATCAATTCTGGTTCTTTTATGTATATTGCACAATTATTTTAAGGAGGGTTTCTAATGAAATCAAGAGCCATATTATATACAACAGCTATATTAACTGTATTATCTGTAGGATGTGCGAAGCAACCTGCAAAATCACCAACAACACCAACGAAAATAGTTCAGGATGTAGAAAAAGGCGTTATTGTTACTGCAGATACTTTTGGAGAGGCAATAAGCAGCACTGGTAAAGGTATTGTATCATTAACAAATGATCTAACTATTGATAAAGATCTTGTAGTTAATGGCGAGTTTAAAAATGATAAAAACAATATAGAACGTAAGATATATCTATACGATCAAGAAAAAGATAAAAGTGCGACTGCTAAATTCGCTTTGACTGTACCAAAATTAACTATAAATAGTCCTAACACCAGCATAGAACATGGAACGATCATAGGTGATATTTATGTTTCATCAAACAACTTTCAGTTAATAGATACTACAGTTGATGGAAATATATATTTTACAAATGATGAAGCTAAAGCTACATTCAAAATGGATGATATAAGTAAAGTAACAGGAAATCAGGAATTAAAAAAATAATATATTAATAAATATTTTGACATTAAAAATCAGTTAACCAATTAATTGGTTAACTGATTTTTTATGTGCGCCCAGCATGGGCGCAATCTAATGGGTGAAAGTCCCTTGCACGGGTTAATAGTGCCAAGTGCATAGCTTAAGACAAGGGTGTCCATGGTGACGTGGAATCTGAAGGAAGTCGGCGG
>Ga0209123_1001349_pt1 | contig 24718 bp, 25 predicted proteins | sample BarGraIncu00431A_FD_184500 | JGI IMG/M metagenome (GOLD analysis project Ga0209123, IMG submission 184500) | Arctic peat soil microbial communities from Barrow, Alaska, USA - Barrow Graham LP Incubations 004-31A (SPAdes) (version 2) | ecosystem: Environmental > Terrestrial > Soil > Wetlands >...
CGGGTTTTTCACGACTTTTTCCGCATAGGAGAGGAAGTGTATTTTCGCTTTAATCTTCGTGAAACCATGCGAAAAGGCCACAGTTTCAAAGATTATATCTGCCCGGACAGTCTGGAACTGAACAAAGACCACTTTGTCATGGGCAACAAGTACGGGCGGGTACTTTTTCTGCGGGAATACGCAAGCTACATCAAGGATAGTATGATCACTGAGCTTTGCGACTTGAACCGCAATTTGATGCTGTCCATCGACATTATTCCGGTCCCGACCGATGAAGCGGTCCGAGAGATTCAGAAGCGTCTGCTGGGCGTGGAAACCAATATTGCCAACTGGCAGCGTATGTTGTGCACTTCGTCCCTGTCTGTTTGTTAACAACGTTTTCTGACTCATCCAAATGCTTCTGTACAGAATCTATAAACTATGAGGGAAACAAATCTGTAAGAGATTCCCTTGCGTGTTCTTCAAAAATTATCTTGTATCCATTATGTATATTTTTCATTTACCTTTCGAACACCGCCTACCATTTATGATTACGTCTATTCATACGCATATGATCATGTAATCCACACTTTGGTTTATTCATCAATCTTTATACTACGTTCAATTTCCATGCATATATTACCTAGGTCAGGCACTAATCGATATGCTGTAATCCCAATGTTATCCAAATATTGGCGAAGCTGTTGACGTAGTTGTCGATGAACTCGAATTACTTTTGTATTGACAGCAATTTGCTCTTTAAGCTGTTCCTCATCTAATTCATATGGAAAAAGAAATAAGCCTTGCTGCATAATTATGCGTTGATTAGCTTGATTAGGTTCAATAAAGAGTAGCTTCTTGTTGTTGAATTTTTCAAGTGTTGACTTAATTTTTATTATGTCAACATCCGATGGATTTTTCCCAGGGTTTTCCCATAGTCCCGTATGAATATAGTCATGAATTTCCTGCTCTTTATAGTTCATATAATTGTTGGCGTCTAGTTCCGATTGGTCTTGCCCGTTTCTCTTAACTATCCTATTTAACGACGCAATAGCAATAATACACTCATTGGTTATCGAATTTGATGTAGCTGATTGTATGAAATTTATCGATGGAAGCTGCCTAAAATATATCTGGTCGTTAACATTGCAGTATCTTATATAGTAATAATCTTTGTCAGATTCATCTTTTATCTTGCTTCCCTTTCGGGTATAGAGTGCAAAATATAATGCTACAAACGGGTTGTGCGTAAAATCGAGTAATCTTGTTGGCAAACCAAAATGCTGCCCTTGGCTTAGAAAGTCGATTGGGTTGCTAACAGAATAGTAACTACGACCGTATCTTTCAAATCTGTCCAGGAGATCAATTTCATACTCGCTCAATTTCTTCCTAAGCAAAGTTGGATTCATTTGGCTAGATAGACTATAGCCTCGAAATACGTAATTATTGTTGAAACTCAGTTTATGCAGATAATCCACAAGCCTCTCATAGTTATCAAATGACTCGATTGGCATTGCTGAACCATTATCTGTAAATGTTTTCATTGCTATCCCCCTTATCGTTTTTGCGTTTGTTGCTTGTTCCGATGGATTATGTCCTCACCCCAAAACAGTGTTTTACTATGTGTGCAATTTCAAGATACCTTATCAGAAAAAGTATTGCGAGCAACGGCAAGCAAGTGAGTTTAAAACTTGAGCATGGAGACCGTATCTCTTATCATTTTAACGGCCAAGACCTATTACTGGTATATGTTTCGCTAGTTTTTATACATGATTATTTTATTTCAAGAGTAATGCTTTACTAAGCTTATCATTTTTGATAGGAACAAATTGTCCTTCTTCGATTAAATTATCACCTAAAATCTCTGATAGCCTTCTCATCATATTTTCATCAATAAGAGAAATATTGCTTTCAAGTATCGAGTTTATACTGTGTGTAACCTTCTGAGTGGTTAGCTTCTCAAAAGCATTCTTCCATTCTAAATAGTGTTCAGACATCTCACCATTTTCCTTGATACAAGCTCCAGATAGACTTCTGATTTCATTTGCTAAAAGCATAGCAAGTACCACGATATTAACTAGATGTTTTTGTGCCTCCTTACTGGTCATGTTTTTTGAGTAATTATCAAGTGCAACATCTATATCTCTAGACAAAAAATCAAGAGTTGTTATGGTCTGTATAGATATCCCGGTTGCTGCTTCACTGGTATTTTTTTTATTGCCCTTAATCTTTTCATTCTTACGAGTAATCCGTGCGAAGCTGAGTTGCTGTAACGGAGCAAAACGTTGGTTCAATTATGCCCACGGTCAGGCTTCTTCAATTAAATACAAAAATGTCAGTAATAATGAAAGAGATGGGATGCATGTTTGAGTATGTATATAATTACAGAAGGTATGTGGAAAAAATGTTCTATAACAAAGGTAGTTCAGCAATCTCTGACGAAATATTAATGAATATGAAGGAATTGCTTAGAATATCAATCATTTTCGAGATTTATCCCGAGTCATGGAAGATAAAATAATTCCTTTGCAGTATTGGGGAGTACCATAAAGACGACTGGCAAACCGAGTTCGCAAAATGCGAATACTCATTTACGGAAGAATATTACTTTCTCGACAACAATCAATCAAAACGTAATTTGTCAGAGTTTTGAGCAATACGATTTTTACACGGTGCTTTCATTGGCAATCAATTTTCGTGACACCAAACACAAAGTACATGTTAGCCTGTTCTATAGATAACAAGTGCAAATGCCCGATAATGAGTAATCCATGTCATTTCAAACCATCGTAGCTCCGCCACACCGATGTACTCACCGATAATCAACGTCTAAAAATCATGATCTATGGGAATCAATCCAATGTTTGGCGCATTTATAGGATGCTGTTTCGGTGTGTTTTTCATTCTGATCGTCGATCCGGGCAAAGCAGTCTGGTTTATTGTGCTTTTCATTATTCTGCAGCAGATAGAAGGCAACCTGGTTTATCCGTTTGTAGTGAGTGGATCCAATGGACTGCCATCCATCTGAGTACTTGTGGCAGTCATCCTGGGCGGAAGTTTGATGGGAGTAGTCGGGATATTGGTATTTATCCCAATGGCTTCTGTTCTGTATGTGCTTTTCCGTGAAACCGTATATAAGAGGCTGGGCGAGAAAAAGATAGAAGCCGGGAAAATAAAACCTTAGCTGGATATCCCAGGAACCACCAATCATAAATCATTTCTATGAGATAATTTTGCTCTCGTTTTCTTTAGAAAGCAGTATTTCATCCTGATCGTTGATATATTTACTTTTTAGCCCCTCGAGGTTTCGTTTATTGTAAGAAAGATGCTTTATCATAGCATTGCTTGCCCTCTCTACATCATGCGCTTCGATTGCAGCAATAATTTCAGAATGAAGCTTCAATGCCTCCCTCCGCTCAACCCAATAGGGAAAGATATTAAACAGCATAATGCCATTATTAATTATTGGTATAAGATTGGACATGACGAGATTACGGGTGCTCTGAGCGATACGGGTATGCAATTCCACATCCAGTCTCGTGTAATTTTCTCCGGCTTCAACAAGTTTTTCAATCTCTTCACACAATATTTTCATTTCGACTATATCCGTTTTTGTAGCTTTTTCTGCAGCTAATGCAGCAATTTGAGGCTCAAACATATATCGAATCTCCATCAAATCAACTGCCAGCTTGTACTTATCCTTAAAAAATGCCAATCCAAGGGGATCCTCGATAATGCCAGGAGCCTGAGAAACGAACGTTCCTTTTCCTCTGCGGATATCAAGCACGTTTCGCGATACCAACCGTTTGACAGCTTCTCTGACGGTCCCCCTCCCAACTTTCAGGCGGTTGGCAAGTTCAAATTCGTTCGGCAGTTTTTGCCCGCTGACAAGGTTTTGGCTGATGATCAGCTGAACAATTTGATCGGATACCTGTTCAGCCAACAGTTTAGGATTTTCACTCACAACTTCAAACATCATTCGCACCTCATCGTTCTATTTTTCTTAATGCACTGTCCTTTTTCGACGCTAGTTTAATCCAATAACGGTTTTCCTGGTGTAAACGGATTTTAATATTCCGCTTATCTTTTTGTCAGACCTAACGCCGGATGCTGCTCCGATAAACAGTATTAATATATAAAAAATAATATTAAAACTTTATATTCATATTTTATCATACTCAAAGGGGTAAGATATTTTTTTCACAACTCTTTTTACACCCCAAACAAACAAACAACCGCATTAGATTATCCATGGTAAGAGCTAAGTCGCTCTTGCATCTCATCTTGGCTTCTTTAAAAGGGATGGCGGCTCGGTTTATACTGAACACACCTGAGACTCCTTCCTGATATGCCTGCTCAATACCTTCGCCGATATCACCTACAACAGCCACTAATGGAATCCCAAGCCGTTTTGCGCGCCGCGCGGCCCCGATAACCACTTTGCCTCTCAGACTCTGGGTATCCATCATTCCCTCTCCGCTGATAATGAGATCTGCGCCTTCTGCTAGTCGGTCAAATTCAACTGTATCAAGAATCACTTCAATCCCCATTTGCAGCCGTGCTCCAAAAAAGGCAATCATTCCGGCGCCCACGCCGCCTGCCGCTCCGGCACCGGGCATCTGCGTAATATTAATATGCAACTGTTCCTGTATCACGCCGGAGGCACTTCTCAAACCTTTGTCCAGTAAATCCACAAGATTTTCATCTGCTCCTTTTTGCGGAGCAAATACATATGCCGCTCCATTTTCACCGAACAGGGGATTATCGATATCGCACATGCCTACAATTTCGACATCCTTCAAAGCAGGATGGAGACCGCTCACGTCTATCCGGATAATATCACAAAGTGTACCTCCGGTAGGGATAAACGATTGTTCTGATTTGTCATAAAACTGCACACCGGCCGCAGCCGCCGCTCCGGTTCCCAGGTCATTCGTGCAGCTTCCTCCGATTCCCACGATAATTTTACTGCATCCATGGGTTGCAGCATGCACCATCAGCTGTCCGACACCATATGTAGTCGTTTGATCCGGATGTTTGTTCTCGTCCACCAGTGGAAGCCCCGCACAGACAGCCAGTTCTACAATGGCTGTATCTGAGCCGACAACACCGTAATAAGCTTGCATTTTTTCCATATAGGGTCCTTTTACCTCTACAAAGACCCTATGTCCGCCCATGGCAGTCAGGAACGCATCCACACTTCCCTCGCCGCCATCGGCGACTGGAATGGAAATCACGTTCGCCAATGGATAATGAATTAATATTTGCTCCTTCATTATCCTGCAGATTTCTATGGAACTCATCGTTCCTTTAAATGAATCCGGTATCAGAACGATTTTTTTCACAGTAAACCTCCTACTATCATTCATCATACCAAGCAGAATTATTGGCTTGAACGGATAAAAAGTCAACGAAGATTATCCGCCGGCTTCTTATCTGTTTACCTTATCTGCATGTGATTGCGCCAAATTATTTCAAAAGCTGTAACCCTTATTTATTCACAACGTTTATCGGACTTCCAGAAAGGAAAGCCTCCAAACCCTGAACAGCAATATCCATCAGACGCTGACGGCTCTCTTTCGGAGCCCACGCAATATGCGGTGTTAATATTATATTTTTTGCCTTCAAAAGCGGGTTGTCAGCTTGAATCGGCTCAGTTGAAACAACATCGCACGCCGCACCCGCAACTTTTCCGCTGTTCAATGCATCAGATAAATCCTCTTCCACAATCAGTGGACCACGGGAATCGTTGATAATGATGACCCCTTTTTTCATTTTTGCAATGGAATCCTTGTTAATTATACCTTGTGTGGATGGAAACAGCGGGCAGTGAAGTGTAACAACATCAGACAACGCGAACAGTTCGTCCAGCGTTGTATATCTGCACGTTTCACTTTCAAGTGCTGGATTTTGATTTTGGTCATATGCTAAAATATTCATGCCGAGCGCCTGAGCAATTTTCGCTGTCTCCTGGCCAATTTTTCCAAACCCGATAATTCCCATGGTTTTCCCCGCCAATTCAATCAAAGGGTAATTCCAGAAGCACCAATCCTGATTTTGGGTCCAGTCACCATGCATTACTGCACCCGAATGTTCACCGATATGGTGGCAGATCTCGAGCAGAAGGGCAATGGTGAACTGTGACACAGCATGCGTCCCATACGTCGGAATATTAGTAACAATGATGCCTTTATCTGTTGCGGCCGCTACATCAACCACATTGTAACCGGTTGCCAGGACGCCAACATACTTTATCTTGGGGCAGATCTTAAAGGTCTCTGCATTAATCGGCGTTTTATTTGTAATAACGACTTCCGCATCTCCGATACGTTCAATAATTTTATCTGCAGATGTACGGTCATATACCTTCAGCTGCCCAAGTTTCTCAAATCCTTCCCAGCTTAAATCGCCGGGATTTTCCGTGTAACCGTCTAAAATTACTATTTTCATTTTTGTTTGTCCCCTTTCATATATATAAATTATCAGTCTTCCAGCAGTGCCCATGCCCGGTTCAGTACACGCTTGGCATTTGCAATGACAATGTCCGGATCCTCTTTTCCGTATGGCTTAACTTCAAAAGACAGAACCATTGGATTTATCGAGTCGAAAAAACCCTCATTTCTTGCTATCCGCAGAAAGTTCACAACCTCCGGAACATCATTACAGCCGTTGGGAAATCCGAAGCGCGGATGTGTATCGCCGTAATCCGGATTTGTCTTTATGCCCATAACTGCACTGCCGATGTGCAGATGTGTGATGTAGGGCCGAAGTGTCCGGAAAACAAACTCACTGGTTTCATACGTTTGCGGAATATGTGAAAGATCGATTACAAGACCAAAATTATTGGTGTACTGGCGCATTTCAGCAGCGAAACGCGCAGCTAACGGGGCAGGACCAATGAGAGAGGCTTTGTCGAAGTCAAAATCAAAGACCTCCACTTCCACATTCATATCCTTTGTTTTGGCATAATCGCATACGGCTTTTGTTGTCTTGAGCAGTTGTGAATAAGATTCTTCCTTTGTATCTTCTTTCCATTTTCCTGCCAGGAATGCGATTGCTTTCGCACCAAGAAATTTTGCCTCATCAATGGAATTCATCAGTATTGATTCAGCTTTCTTCCTTTCCGTTTCATCCAGATGACAGGAATTTAACCCGGCACCCATGAGCCTTGGCTGCGCACCATAGCAAATAGTCATATGGGAAACTGCCAGCATGTCCCGTACCTCTTCGCGGATCTTTCCATCATTTATCGTTGTAACTTCAACAACTTCAAAATAATCATCCACTGCTATTTTTTTGATTGTTTCAATGATGGGACCATCCCCGCGCATCGTTTCCGGGTAAGCCATAAAATGAATGAGTCCCACCTTAAAATACTTGCTGATTAATTCTTTCATATTGAATACTCCTTTTTTAATAGATCGGCATCAAAGAGAACTGATGTCGATGACCGCTTTCATAACGTCGTTTGGATGCTGATCAATAAATGCAAATGCCTTTTCAAAGTCTTCAAATGGGAAACGTTGGGAAATAAATCCGTCTGTTTTTACTTTCCCCTTAGAAAGGAATTGAATAGCGTCGGCAAAATCCTCGCGAACATACATCATATGCCCAACAAAAGAAACTTCCCTGCGCTGAATACGCGGAACCTCCAGTTCCATTGGGTTCTTGTAGTTTCCTGTAATAACAATTTCTGAACTGGGGCGGCTCACATCCATAGCAGATTCAAAGGAACCTTTTGTAGCAGCGCAATCGATAATGACATCTGCTTTTCTTGCGCCAAATGTATTTTCAATTGCTCCTCTTAATCCAATATCACTGATGTTAATACAATGTTCAATACCGCAGGCCTTTGCGTATTCCAATTTGCTGTCCAAATAATCGGTCACCAGCACGCTTCCTGCCCCTAATGCCTGTGCAGACTGCGCAACCAGGTTGCCAATGGTGCCTGCACCGATTACGGCAATATTGGCGCCCTTATAATGGGATCGTTTTACTGAACCGACTCCAACCGCAAGCGGTTCTACAAGGGTAATTAAGTCGAAATCCAGGTCGTCGGGACAATGATGGAGGAAATGGGGTTCAATAGCGACATATTCAGCGGCAAAGCCGTCAGCATGAACGCCCTTCACCTTGAGATTCTCACAGACATTGAACCGACCGATTGAACAGGGATAGCAGTGGCCGCAGGAAATCTGCGGTTCGACCGAAACACGGTCCCCCACTTTGAAGTCGGTTACGTTTGCGCCGACTTTGTCGACAATTGACCCGACCTCATGCCCCGGAACAACCGGATACGTCATATATTTGTGTTTGCCGTGATACATCTGGATATCCGAGCCGCACACGCCGATGCTGATTATTTTCAGCAACACTTCATCGTCGCTTATTGGCGGAATCTCCACATCCTGAAATTCAATAGTAAAAGGGGCGGTAAATATTGCCTTTTTCATAAGACACACTTTCTCGCAATTGCTCTATCAACGGCTGCCGCTACGGCAACTGCATCAAGACCGTATTTTTCAAGGAGTTCCAAATAGGCGCCGCACTCTGCGTGGCAGTCATCCAATCCGACAAATTCCTGTGCCACTTTGGCTCCGCCTGATGTCAGCACTTCTGCGACTGCGCCGCCCAAACCGCCGATGATGTTATGCTCTTCTGCCGTGATAATGGCACCGGTTTTAGCGGCAGATTCGAGAATCAGTTTTTTGTCGATCGGCTTGATGCAGAACATATCAACAACGCGGACCTGAACACCCTTTTTGGCAAGTTCTTCAGCGGCCGCAACTGCCTGGCCGACCATGACGCCGCAGGCAATAATTGTGGCGTCTGTGCCTTCGCGTACAATCATTCCCTTACCTGTTTCGAATGCAGTATCGGCGGTGTAAACAGTCGGGGTGGCATCCCTGGACAGTCTGATGTACATAGGTGCATCTATTTCGATGGCGTTTTTCACCAGCCAGTCGGTCTGGTGTTCATCCGCAGCAACAAACACCTGGAAGTTGGGAAGAGCACGCATGATTGCAATATCTTCAATTGAATGATGACTAGGGCCGTCATATGCATCCGATATCCCGCCGTAAGCACCCATGAACTTGATATTCAGTTTGGAGTAAGAACCGAATGCCCTTGCACCGATCAAGCCAATGGATGTCAGGAATACCGCGAACGTATTGACAAAAGGGATTTTTCCAGTGGCTGCAAGTCCTGCCGCCATGCCTACCATATTCGCTTCTGCAATACCAACATTAAAAAAACGATTAGGAAATGCTTTTCCGAAAATGCAGGACTTTGTTGAGCCGGAAACGTCAGCATCAAGTGCCACAACATTTAAATTTTCTTTACCATATTTAAGGAGTGAATCACCGTAAACATCTCTAATTGATCTTCCCATTACTTGTCACCTCTCAGTTCAGCCATTGCCAATTTGAATTCTTCATCGTTGATCGGTTTGCCATGCCATATACTTTTGCCTTCCATAAAGGAAACGCCTTTCCCCTTTATGGTTTCTGCAATGATTATGGACGGTTTCCCCTTAACAGCTTTTGCTTTGTCAACCGCGTCGCATAAAGCCGATACATCGTGTCCGTCGCATTCAAATATTTCAAATCCAAAAGCTGCAAACTTTGCGCTGACGCTGCCCATCGGCATAATCTCATCCGAGGTGCCGTCAAGTTGGACGTGATTGTGATCAAGTATAACGATCAAGTTATCCGTCTTAAATTTGGAAGCGCTCATGCATGCTTCCCAGACGGTTCCCTCATCCAATTCCCCGTCTCCCATAATGGCGTAAACGGTAGAGTTGATGCCCGAGAGCTTCAGACCGGCACACATGCCAACTGCTGCAGATAAGCCGATGCCCAGGGGCCCGGTAGAAAGTTCAACGCCCGGAGTCTCCAACGCACACGGATGTCCCTGCAGATGTGAGTTGAGCTGTCGAAGAGTTTTCAACTCCCCAGCAGGAAAGAACCCTTTTTCCGCCAATACTTCGTATAGCATGGGGGCGGCGTGACCTTTGGTTAAAACGATGTGGTCTCTCTGCAGCCATCCAGGATTTTTAGGATCTGTTTTAGCTTTCTCGAAATAGAGCGATGTCAGGATCTCACACACGGAAAGTGACCCGCCTGGATGGCCTGTCTGGATAGAATGAAGCAATTCAATCAAATCCACACGAAATTTGCGACAAAGCGCATCCAGTTCGTTTTTTCTCTCTAAAGAAATACTCATTTAATAATCTCCTTCTTTTTTTATGATTATTATGATAGATTCGCAATAATAGTGGTGCATTTTGTCGGTTTTCATATTATTTCAATAACCGCTTGTATCAACTACCCATGGGAAGAAGGAAAAATTTGCATCCCTCTTTCTTCTCGAATCGCTTGAAGGCTGTCTCCCACTCAAGCAGCGGAAGTTTGGTATCTGCCAGAGGTTCCAGGGTTACCCGGCCTTTAGCCAGAAGTTGTAATGCCCTGCGCCAACTATAGTTACGCGAACCCAGAGATCCGGAAAAGTGCAGTTCCTTGAAACAAATCTTTTCAATGTCAAACTCGATCTTTTTTCCGGTTAGTCCGATTTGTGTGAAATACCCGCGCTTTTTGATTAAATTCAGCCCGGAATTTATTGCAGGTGCGGCTCCGGAACATTCCAGCACAACATCAGCGCCGTAGTTATCAGACAGCTTGTTAACAAGATCCTCGAGGCTCTCCGTCTGCAAATTCACTGTGTAATCTGCCCCCAGTTTCTTTGCCATCTCAAGCCGGGAAATATCAATATTGGTCCCGCTGATGATGACCGTAGCGCCATGGGCTTTTGCCACCTGCATCGCCATGATCCCGATTGCACCCGGACCGGAAACCAATACCAGGTCACCGGGAACAATCTTGCACAAATCATAGACTGCATGGCAGACACATGCGAGCGGTTCTGTCATGGCTGCAGCCGTATTGGAGACATTGTCCGGAATTCTATGTACACGCGCGGCAGGCACGACCGTGTAATCGCTAAAAACACCGTTGTACCAGTAGCCAAGCGTTCTGCGCCCAACGCACAAGTTGTAATATCCCTCACGGCAGTAATCACATACGCCGCAATAATCATAAGCAGTCTCAGAAACGACCCGGTCTCCTATGGCAAATCCGGTAACTCCTTTGCCTAATTCAGCAATGATTCCCGAAAACTCATGTCCGGTAACTACAGGTGGATTTACGGGAATTGCAATATCACTGTGGTAAATGTGCAAATCGGAACCGCAGATTCCAGCCTCACAAATCTTAATTTTAATCTGTCCTTCTCCGGCCTGCGGCTCCGGGATATCTCTAATTTCCATGTTTCCGGGACCAGCAGCATATTTTACTAAAGCTTTCATAAAATCCGCACCTTCTGATGGGTGCTCTTCACTCCTTTTTTTATCAGACATTCTGTATGATGTTCTTTGAAAATCATATTACTCGATTTTTTTTGCCAATTTTCCAAGGTATGCCTGAATGACTCGAGGGTCGTGTTTGAGCTGTGAAGAGGGACCGCTGAGGATTACTTTTCCCCCGTCAATGATATAGGCATAATCTGATATTTCAAGTGCGAGGCGTGCATTTTGCTCCACAAGCAGAACGGGTATACCCGTTTTGTTGATTTTCACGATTTTTTCAAAAAGTTCGGATATGACAATAGGCGCAAGTCCCATCGACGGCTCATCAAGCATAAGTAATTGGGGTCTTGCCATCATTGCGCGCCCGATTGCAAGCATCTGCTGCTCACCGCCCGAGAGGCTCCAACCAAGCTGATCTTTACGCTCTTTCAGACGCGGAAAAAGGGAATAGACCTCTTCCAGTTCTTTGGCATATGATTTCATACCGAAAAATCCATGCCAGTTGATGGTGCCAGCCTCCAGATTGCCCCGTACGGAAAGACCCGGGAAAATATGGCGGTCCTCCGGAACATGGATGATTCCGTGACGGGCAATATAACGGGAATTCTTGTCGATTATTTCCTCGTCGCCGCCCAACATAATCGAGCCTGTGCGCCTGATCATACCCGAAATTGATTTGAGGAGCGTTGTTTTTCCTGCCCCGTTGCTGCCAATCAGGCATGTGATTTTCCCTTGTTCAACTTTTATGTCAATCCCTTTGAGGGCTTCAACGGGACCGTAATATGCGTGTAGATTACGGATTTCAAGCATCTAGATCCCTCCCCAAATAAGCTTCAATAACAGCTTCATTGCATGAAATGACTGCTGGTCCGCCCATGGCGATTACTTTGCCGAAACAGAGGACAACAATATTCTCGCAGATGTTCATAATCATATCCATTGAATGTTCGATCAGAAGAACGCCGATGCCGAGGTCCTTGGCGGCGTGGTTGAGCAGCACCATGACATCGTCGATTTCTTTATTGTTAAGACCGGCAGCGGGTTCATCAACCAGCATAACTTTCGGATGTGAGAGCATTGAACGAACGATCTCAAGCTGTTTTCTCTGTCCGTAGGCAAGAGAGTTGATGTCGTCCTCCCAATCAATGGTGAAATCCAGATATTTCATTAAGTCATTAAGTTCTTCTCCAAAGTTACGGCCTTTTTTGCTGAAATAGCTTTTAAAATAACCCATCTGGTTGGCAAGGTCAGTGCCCAGGAGAAGATTGTCTTTGATGTTGGAGCGCTGTAAAAAACGAGGTGTCTGAAAAGTGCGCCCGATACCCATACGAGCCCTCATATGTGAAGGAATATTCGAAAGGTCCTCTTCATTCAGAAAAACGGAGCCGCTGTCCGGGGTATAGATGCCGCTGATAAGATTCATCAGTGTACTCTTTCCTGCCCCATTCGGTCCGATCAGGCCATGGATTTCTCCTGGCATAACAGAAAAAGATACATTTTCTGCTGCTACGACCCCGCCAAAGTGTTTGCATACTTTATCTAATCGTAAAATTGGTTTCATCGTTTTTTTCCTCCTTTTCTGGCGGAATATTCTTAACCGAAGCCGGGTGGAGTTTTATTTTGATTGATTTAGTTATACTGGACGCAAGACCGGCAAGCCCCATTGGCATGAATACCATTAAGAGAATGACTCCGACACCATAGATCAACTGCAGGTACTTCTGCATTCCTCTGAGCCATTCCGGAAGCATTGTGACAAGCACCGATCCGACAAAAATACCGAATGTGTTGTTAACGCCGCCCAGCATGGCCATGATAATATAGGAAGTCGCACGTTCAAAAGTAAACATATCGGAAGAAACAAACTGACTGTGCATTGCATAGAGAGCGCCGGACAGTGCTGCAAGTACACCCGCGATCGTAAAGGCGATTACTTTTGTCTTGTAGACATCAATTCCCAATGTCTTCGCTGCAATTTCATTGTCGCGAATTGCAGAAAGAGAACGGCCAAGCTGAGAGCGCCTTATACGTTCCACCAATAAGGCAACAGCAAGTACAATCGCCGCCAATACAAAAAACCACTCATTGTAATTTGCGGGCGACCAACCAAAAATGCTAAGTGTGGCAACGTTTGAAATCCCGTCAGGACCTCCAAATAGTGGTTTGTAACTTAAGAAGAATGACCAGGTAACCTGAACAAGGCCGATCGTAGCAAAAGTAAAATAAGTGCCGCTCAACCGGAAAAGGACCATTCCGATCAGGAATGCTATCACCGTAGATGCAAGGAGAGTAATTACCAGCGCAAGGGTGGTGTCAACCCAGAAGCCCAGACGTCCTGAACACAGATTTGCAGTGAAATAAGCTCCCAGTCCCATAAAGGAAACTGCTGCGAATGAAAGCTGCCCGCCCAAACCAAGCATCACCGAAATCCCATAGGTAGCTATGGAATAAATTAGGGCTAAATTGAGAATCATCATCGTATACCCTTGGGTTATTGATGGAACTACTGCAACAAAAAGCGCTGCTGCAATAATAATAAGAAATGGGGATATCTTTATATTGAATTTATGTTTTTTCAATTCTTCTCCTCACGCCTTATCGGCAACTTTCTCACCAAACAGTCCCTGTGGTCTGATTAATAAAAAAGCAATCAGAACCAAGAAGACAACGGCATCTTTGTACTGCGAAAACTGGATGGTGCTGAATGCTTCGACCAACCCAATCAATAAAGAGCCGAAAATTGCTCCCTTTATGTTTCCAAATCCACCGATTACAACGCCTGCAAAGGCCCGCAGCTGTAGAGAACCTAATGTATTGCTGACCATGAAAACCGGGGCGATCATGTATCCTCCTGCCGAAGCCAGAAAGACAACGATTATATAGGTTGCCATTGTTGTCATAATTGTTGAAATGCCAAGCAGTTCCGCAGCGTATTTATCCTGTGCGGCAGCTTGCATCATTCGCCCGACATAAAGCTTATCAAACAAAATAAAGACTAATATAATTAATACGGCTCCCACAATAATTGTGAGGATAAACTGCCACTGTATGGTAATTGACCCTATTCTCAATATTGCCGCCTTGCCGGTTTCCGGATTTTTCAAGAGGGGCGGCATGGAGCGCGGCAGACTTCCCCATATCAGCGTCGCAATTTCCTTAAGCGCCATTGCGGCTCCCATAGTTGATATTACCGTTGCAGCGGGATACGTTGCATTTCTTAGCGGCCAGTACGCTGTGAACATAAAGACGATCCCTACAACCGCAAAACAAACAAGAGCCGCAGGAATCATTGCCCAGAGCGGCAGTTTTAAATCTACCGTGAGCCAACATGTAATAAATGCGCCGAACATCAGCAGGTCACCCTGAGCAAAGTTCATTACGCCAATTGCCCTGATTAGAAGAATGAGGCCCATTGACATCAAGGAGTAAATCATGCCCATTGTAATTCCATTTATCCCTAATGAAATTATGGTGTTTATATTCATTATTTCACCCCATCTAATAAATTCAGAATGATTACATTACCCATTCTTTTCGTACAAAAAATTTTCAGGAAGTGGTTGGAACAGATTTTCGGAAGAATTCAGATGACAGCCAGCCCTGACACCATCTCCATACTCTCATAGAAAAAGACGTATCCCAAAATAAGTTGGCATTGTTTTTTGCGTTATTTTGGGATACGTCAAACTCTCGTGCTGTATTCGCATGAAAAGTGTACAACCTAAATTGAAAATGTTTATCTGGTCTTAACAGTATCAACCATCGTTGCAAGGCCGTCTATATTGAGAGTCAGGAATTGGCTGGTACTGAAACAATTGTTGTCAGCATATGTGTATGTAGACATAGCTCCTTTATAATCCTTGATTTCCTTTAGAGCATTATTAATTGCTTCCTTGTCTGTTGTGGTTTTTGCTATTTCACAAGCTTTCTTAAAGAGCATGATTGAGTCATATGCCGCTACAGCAGGCATATCGGAGTCTGCACCGTAGGTATCTTTATAAGATGTGGCGAAAGCTTTGCCCTCGTCGGTGGAAACTTCGACGGTCCAGTCAGCAACAGCATACCAACCATCGGAGGAAGGTCCTGCATTCTGACGGCAGACGGCTGAAGCCCATGAAGATGAGCCTACCATTGGAATGTCAAGACCGGCAGCTTCAATCTGCTGACAGATAATAGCTGCAGGCATCTGATTACCGATTGCAATCAAACCGTCAACACCGGAGTTTTGAATTTGAGTAATCATCGGGGCAAAGTTCTTTTCATCATTTACAAAACCGTACAGATTTTTTTCTGGTACTTCGATGCCTAAGTCCTTTAAAGCCTTAATTGTCTGATCCCTCAGTCCGGTTCCGAAACTCTCGGTGGAGTAGAGGATGGCAGGATTTTTCATTTTAAGATTTTCTGTGGCAGCCTTTGCAAGAAGAACGCCTGACTGGTCATCCGTCATACGGGCCTGCCATACATATGGATTGCCGTCTTTGGGAATGTTAGCGGAAGAACCGCCGGCAAACATCGTGATTTTCTTTTCAAGAACATTAGGAGAAACTGCGAGACAGTTGGAAGAATAAGTTGAACCAAAGAAAGCAACAACTTCGGGGTAATTCATTATTTTTACCATAGCATTAACGGAAGCCTGCTGGTTATCAACCTCATCCTCATAAACCAGTTTCAGTTCTTTGCCGTTGATGCCGCCGGAAGCATTAATATCCCTTAGAGCAAGTTCTGCGCCGTTTACTACATACTCGCCTACCATCTTATTGGTTCCGGTTATGGGAGCGACTACACCAAAAGTAACAGATCCGTCAAATCCAGCAGCAGACGCATTGGAAGAAGACTCGCCAGATGTTTGAGAAGTGGATGCCTCGCTCGCAGGAGACTTGCTAGTGGCCTGAAACGGCTCAGTTGTGGAGCAGCCGGCAAGAACTGTCATTGCAATTGCCAAGGTGAACACGACCAGTTTACGTTTCTTCATTTGATTTTTCCTTCTTTCTTTCAGTTGGTTTCTGCAAACTTCATTTTTCTGTTCATATGTCACACAAGGTCGCGACGTATGACGTCGTACGTGTTATGGGTTAAAACTAACACTGATCGTGATTATTGTCAACGATTACTTGAATATTAAAGAATTTTTTGGTTATTTTCACTAAAATGATACTCTAGCAGGACCCATACAGGCATTCGGGAAACGCTAAACAATCTAAAAAACCCATTAAAAATTTCTCCCCGCATCATAAACGAAGAGAGATGATACTTTAAACTAATATTGGATTCTTAATGTGTATATAATAAAATGGCTAATCCGGGAAAAACCTTCTACATACCATTGTTTTTGTCAGACCAGTTTTCTCTTGTTAAAAGGTGATATCATAAACCGCACGGCAGCCTTTGCGTTTGTCAGCCACATTATTTGCGCATCATTTTGGGTGTTCGCCAGCATTCTCGGAACAAAAAACGTTGCCACCGTTTCCGGTCTGTCAGCCAAAATATTGAACAGTTTCCTGAAGTTTTCGTCGTACTCAATGGCAGCAGCTTCACCGTCAGGCGTTTTGGTAATGAAATCAGTCAGCATCATACCGGGGGACAGTCTTCCTGCAATGACGCCTGTTCCGTTAAGCTCCCTGGCAAGTCCTTTCACAAAATAGGTCAGGGCGTGTTTGGTCGTTCCATACAGAATGGTCTTTGCCTGAATCATATTGTTGGATCCCAACCCCTCCATGCTGTATATCGCTCCATGCTTTTGCCCGCGCATACCTTTTGCAACTACCTGTGAGCCGTAAATCATACCGGTGATATTGGTTGCAACAATATTTTCCACATAACATTCATCTGTATCAAAAGATAAGGCGTGAGGGGCATTTTGTCCTGCGTTGTTAATCCAGATATCAATCTGTCCCCATTTCTGTGCGGAAACATCCCAATGCTTTTGCAGGTTGGATTTCTTCTGAGCATTGCAGGAGACATAGATATATCGGTTTTCACAACCTAATTTCCCGGTCAAATTGCAACTGTCACTGAACTGTAACTTGAAGATTCCTTGATACGAGGCGTATTGAGCGATTCGCCTCTTTCTTTTCCTCTGGAAACGCGTTATATTATATCGTGTTTTGGAGGTGCGATTATGGCTGAAGATTCCAGACTGGTGCAGCATAAACATTCGAACGGGACGACCTATGTCTACGAAATTATTAGCAATATCTGGGGTTCCGAAAAGAAACAGTCACGCAATAAGCAGGTCTGCATCGGCGAGATCGAGCCGGATACAGGCGAGCTGATTCCTTCCAGGCGATTGAAGGAGGATAGGGTTGCCGCTGTCGATCCTGCTGTGACAGCTCGAACGAGTGTCAGCGGTCCGGCGATGGTCTTAAACAAAATCGCAGATGATGCGGAATTGACAAAGGTTTTTCGCAAGGCCTTTCCGGACACCTGGCAACAGATCCTCTCGCTGGCCTGGTACATGACAAGTACCGGTGATGCGCTTTCTCATGCCGAATCTTGGTGCAGGAACCACGAAGTGCCGGGCAATAAAGTGCTGAGCAGTCTGCGGATCAGTGAACTGCTTTCGAAAATGCGGGAGGATGAGCGGCAGACCTTTTTCAAACTATGGGGTAGGCAGGCCAGCGAAAAGGACTATCTGTGCTACGACATCCCTCGGTTTCCTCCTACTCGGAACAGAATGAATGACTTAAAAGTATAATATAAACAGAAAAGGGACGGCTGGTGGAATGTGTTTAAGATAAACGCTTACAAAGACAAAAATTGTAGGAGCAAATAACATGACTAAGAATAAAAACACCCCTCTCGGCGAAAACTGGCAGGATTACAGGGAATCCCTTCTGATTCCGGAAGAGTGTGCCGAGATTGATCTGAAAGTGTCACTGGTCACAGAGATCATCAACGCCCGTCACGAATTGGGTCTGACTCAAAAGCAACTTGAAGAATTGAGCGGTGTCAAGCAGCCGGTCATCGCACACCCAGAAAAAGGTCAGACCGATCCGCAGCTGACCACCATTATGAAGATCTTGGCGCCACTGGGCAAAACCATCGCGTTGTACCTTTGAAAAAACACTTGTTCTGATGCCAGATAAATTCGGGTAATATTTGGGTTAATTTATTATCCGCGCTCACCAATCACCAGTCAGGAGACAATTCTTCAAATCTGCTGTTGTATTTTACGAAGAATTTAGGTACAATAATAGCAGCAAAGGAGTTGTTATTATGCCAAATATTAAACCTGTTTCGGATTTAAGAAACTATAACGAGGTTTTGCGTGATATTGCCGTGGGTGAGCCTGTTTTTCTAACCAAGAACGGCAGAGGACGTTATGCAATCGTTGCCATAGAGGAGTACGAAAAGACACAGGCAACCATCAAGCTGATGTCAGAACTTGCCAAAGGCGAAAAAATCGGCAAGGAAAATGGTTGGCTGACAATAGACGAGGTAACAGCCAATTTAGGCATTGCCAATGAATAAGATATTTCTTTCCGCCGAAGCTCAAAATGATTTGAAAGAGATCCGGCAATATATCACAGAGGAATTGAATAACCCCACGGCGGCGGAGAGTACACTCGCAAAAATCACAAGGCGCATTCGAACGCTCGCGGACTTTGCGGAAATCGGTTCCCCTCTCTCCTCTGTCGTGGGCTCTGAAACCGCTTATCGCTTTCTTATCTGCGGCAACTATCTTGTCTTCTACCGCACTGAAAAGAATTCGGTTTTCGTTGACAGAATTCTGTATGGCAGGCGGGATTATCTTAGAATCCTTTTTGGTGAACTATCAAAGGAAGACGATTAACAAATATGTGAAAGAATCATTACACGAAGGTGCAGCAATTTTTTGTACTCAAAACAAAAGGAGGTCGGCTGAAGGGCTGACTCAAAAGCAACTTGAAGAATTAAGCGGTGTCAAGCAGCTTGGTTTCAGCGCGCCTGGAAAAGGCCAGGCCGCGCCCGCAATCAAAGAGATTTTTTCTCCTTATCCGTTGAGATTTCGCTCAATTAGGTGTATTATGATGTAATGAACGGAAGAATCAGCGCGAAAGGGATGATAATATGTTAATAAGATTCACACTCGAGAACTGGATGTCTTTTCGAGATCGTGTTACTTTCTCTATGATTGCCAGTCGTGAACGCCAGCACCGCGAGCGTGTTCCCGCCCTCAAAAGTTATCGGACAAGCGTATTGTCTATGGCAGCTATTTATGGCGGCAACGCTTCAGGCAAGACCAACTTCTTTAAGGCGATTAATTTTGTTCGGGATTTTATCGTTCGCGGCACGCAGCCAGATGCCATGATTGGTGTTGAACCCTATCGTTTATCCAAGAAGCATGCTGCTGAACCCTCTTTTTTCGCAGTTGAAATACTCGTTGAAGAAGTCATCTATGAGTATCGTTTTTCTGTAACCAGAAAAACGGTCCTTGAGGAGAAGCTTACAGAAATACGCCCCACCAGCGAGAAAGTGCTTTTCTCCAGAGCGGCAGACAAAATCGAATTCAATACCAAGTATGAGAAGGATGAGTTTCTTCGTTTCGTTTTCCGCGGAACAAGGGACAACCAGCTCTTTCTGACGAACTCCGTTTTTCAGAAAGTCGATTCTTTTCAGCACATATTCACTTGGTTTAAGAATCTAAACCTCATTGCACCGGATGCCCGCTTCCAACCGTTCGAGAATTTCTTCAACGAAAAAAGTCCTCTGTTCGACAAAATGAGTGAGATGCTATACCGCCTGGACACCGGCATCACTCACTTGGGAAGCGAAAAGATCTCATTCGATCTGCTTCCATTGCCGGCCCAATTAAAGGAGACCTTAAAGGAGCAAGTCTCCGAAGATAATATAGTGAGCTTGATTGAAAACGCCACAAGTGAGCGTTATCTGATCTTTCGAAAAGACGGCGAACTCGCAGCCAAAAAACTCGTAGCATACCACACAACTGCTGAAGGAGACGAGGTCCGCTTCAATCTGAAGCAGGAATCGGACGGATCCTTGCGGATGATCGATCTGCTTCCAGCTTTTCTGGATATGTCATCAACTAAAGAACCTCACGTCTATATCATTGACGAAATCGACCGTAGCCTGCACACTCTACTGACCAGACAGCTCCTGGAAACCTATCTCGCGGCTTGTTCTCCTTCCAGCCGGACGCAGTTATTGATCACAACGCACGACGTCCTTCTTATGGATCAGGATTTGCTGCGACGCGATGAAATGTGGGTTGCAGAAAGGGATCCCTCGGGCAATTCCTCTCTTGTTCCCTTCTCTGATTTTCAAGATATACGCTATGACAAGGACATTCGAAAAAGCTACCTTCAAGGAAGACTGGGCGGAATTCCTAAACTTTTGATTGAAAACACGCCATGACAAGAGAATACCGTCAGGTAAATTCACTCCTTCCATGATTTCTGATGCCATCCAGAGAGCTTTTAATCGTGATCAAACCCAGGATGCTCCTTGGCCACAGTCTTCCGGCAGCACGGTATATAAACTGGTTCAAAACATTCGAAAAGCACAGTAGCCCGCTCAGAATCATTTGTTAGCATCCACAAAAAGCAATCATTAATCATAATGCTCGTAGCTTGGGGCAACAAAAACTATGACATTCTGTCTAAGCTTCTCAAAAAGCACTTCTTCGGAGGTGCTTTTTTGTCTGTAAAATTTCCACTGCGCCTGTCTTATCCTCCGGAACACTCAAAATCTCCCCGGAAAGGAGTCCTCCATGAACCCCATCAAAGAAAAACCCTCATCCCGCACGCCTCGCATCCATTCCAAATTCAATCGGATCCCTCGAACAATAAATAGAGCCATTCACCAGGCAACCAACAAAATCCGAACAGAAAGTCCTTCATCACAGACGAATCAAGAGGATCCCACACAGACAGCTACACATCAGATCACTCATTCAGGCGAGCAAGTCACATCCCGGACTTCCGGGCAAATTCAACACGGAATCCGGAAGACAAAGCAGTCTCTCTCCAGTCGTTCTCGCCTCAAAAGAGCAACGAATCATACGAGCCATGCCATCAGAAACACGACCCGAGCCACACAGAATACAGTCAAAGCTACCTCCCGAGCCGGACAAGCCACTCGCACGACAATCAAGACCGGCGCCAAGACAGTTAAGTCTTCGGTTCAGGCAGCCCAAGTATCTGCAAAAGCAGCAAAGCTTTCCGCTCAAGTTTCGCAGCGCGCTGCCCATGCAGCAGTTCAAACTGCAAAAGTCGCACCGAAGGTTATTATTCAAGTCGGAAAAATTGCGGTCAAAACTATTGTCACAGTTGCGAAAGCCACGGTTGCCGCCGCCAAAGGTCTGGTCTCACTGATTATCGCCCGGCGTCCATGCTCAATTTTACTCCGGCGGTCACATGGCTGAGCTGGCGCAGGAAACAATCAATCAAATCTCGCAAATACAGACTCAGTATGGCGAAGGCTGCGATGTAAAAATCATATATGAGGGCAGTGAAGATGGAACCATAATTCAAAACGGTCCGGATATTTTATCTGTCTATGCCGTCCGCGTCACCATGAAGTCGGCCAATCAGAACGAAGTCATCACGCTCGATGATCAGAAAGAAGCCGTTCTTCGTGACACCTATCACCAGATGGTAACCGTCAGCTACACAATCGTTGAAAAGGAATCGACCGAGAGTACCAAGACCTCTGCAGCAGCATCAACAGAAGTTACCGCAACAGGAACCACAGCAAAAGTCACTCCAACTCCAACAACTGCACCCCCGACAAAAAATCTTCGTATCAACATCAACTGTCTTTCCGCTGACGAAATGATCGATCCCTTAGGGTTCACCGACGAACAAGTAACAATGTTACAAGAACTCACGAAGCCGGATTATTTGTTGCTTTTTCAATCCTTACTTGGTATTCAAAACCCTGCCGGACTAACACAGGAAGAAATCAACTCGATTCTTGCTAACCTTCCCGAAAACCTCTCCATCCAGCAAACACAAGTCATCGAAAAAGCCCTATCACTTGTCGGAAAAGTCTCTTACTTCTGGGGCGGCAAATCGAACGCCATCAGTTGGGACAGCCGCTGGGGAACCTCAATGATCGTCACCGCTGACGGAAGCGACACCACCGGAACCACTCGTCCATTTGGCCTCGATTGCTCCGGCTATGTTGCCTGGGTATACATCAATTGCGGCTTGCCAGCGGAGCAGGTAGACGCCGTTTTCGGATACAGTACCGCCACCCAGTGGAAATACACCACGGCTATCGAATGGAATCAGGCGCTTATAGGAGATCTGGTATTTTTCAATGTCCCCGGAGCCGCCAAAGGAAATCACGTTGGCATTATCGTCGGGTATGATGATGATGGCAATTATTTGGTAGCGCATTGCTCTTCCAGCCGGAATTGTGTCGTTGTAAGTGAGGCAGTTAGTTCAGGATTTCATTATGTGAGGCGGCCGGTAGTGTGGCAAAAATGATCAGCGGAATTCTTGCTGTTTCGGCTAGTAACAGTTGACGTTGATCCAAAAGCGATAAAAATGTGTAATTTTTAACCATCTTTCTACATATTATATTACTATTGAGTAATCTGTGCCATTTTGAGTCATCGTTCCGGGTGAATGGGAGCAACGGATGGGATAACACCTATATCCTGACGGCACTGCACCCAAGGGGTAAGAAATGGGATCGCAGAGAACCAGAAAAATTCGATATTTTTCTGACCTTGTGCTTCACACGCATGGGGTCGCAGGTCCGAGTCCTGTAGTTCCCACCATCAAATCCCCCAGAGGCTGTAAGGTTTCGAGGGGATTTGTTTTGCCAGAAAAATATTGAATATTGTCCGAAAGTACCACGCAGGTACCATTGATGATTTTCCCAACATTTACACGGTCATTTTTTTCCTGATTTTTCAATTTGATTTGCATATTTTGCTGGCGCTATTGGCGCAGGTACCACCCGGTATTACAGACAGTCCGTATGATCCTTAAGTTGTTTTTTCACAGCCATTGCGAATCGCGGCAAACCGGGGGATCATCCGCAAATGTGATGATAATGTAAGGAGTATGTAACCATACGCAAGAGGCAAAGAGGTATGTTTGCTATAGGGGGTGTAAACTATGCCGAAGGCCAACATTAACTTGCAAACTATGTATCCCCGTTATTTTCACATTGTGGATGTGGTTGAAGATACGAATGAAAAGATATTTGAAGTCTATCTTGAGTCAAACTCAAGGACGGCCATCTGTCCATTATGTAGGAAACGAACAAAATACGTCCACAGTACACACACCAAACATATTCAGGATCTGCCTATACTGGATCACGGAGTAGAACTCATTATTGAATGTAAACGTTACTTTTGCTCAAATAAAGCTTGCAGTCAGGGTATCTTTATGGAGCCATACCATCAGTTTATTGATTATTATGGCAGAATGACACGGCGCTGCCGTGATTTTGCTACAAAGGTGGCCGTCGTCACAGATGCCGAAAATGCCAGTAAATTACTGCGATACTTACATATTAGAATCAGCGGCGACACCTTGTTACGCTATTTGCGGCAGGATAGTCAAGCTATTGAGCCATATGCAGGGAAAGGAATCGGTGTCGACGATTGGGCATACCGCAAGCGCCAAAGTTATGGGACGCTAATCGTTGACTTAGAAACACATCAGCCTATTGATCTATTGGAAGGTCGCGATGGAGAAGAATTCAAAGCATGGTTAAGGCAGCACCCAGATATTCGGGTGGTTTCCAGAGACAGGGCCAGTGCTTATGCCAGTGCGGTAGATAAAGTATTGCCGGATGCCATCCAGATTGCCGATCGTTTTCACATCAGTAAAAATGTGCTGGATGCTTTAAAATTGAGTCTTTCGTCCTATCTTCCAACGAATATAAGGTTGCCCGTTACACAAGGGCACACAATTCCTGAGGAACAGGGCAGTAAAAAAAACCAAAAAATTGAGTGACCGGGAGAAGGAACGTAGAGCGCTAATCATTGAGGTACGGATTCTTTTGTATGAGAAACATTATAGCGAGCGGGCCATAGCCAAAAAGATGAATGTGAGTCGAAATACAATACGCAGAATGCGGGAAGGAGACATTGAGTTACTTTGTAAGACAAGCAGGAATGCACGATCAAGATTAGATCCTTATGCAACACACATGCTTCAATGGATCCTTGAGGAGAAAACAGCCAGAGAGATGCACCGGCTTCTGCGTGAAGATTTCAAAGTGAACATAGGATACACGCAGGTAAGGCTGTATTGTTCAAAACTGAGTGAAACATTCCAGCTGGAGAAACCGCAGTTGATACCATACAGAACAGTCAGCCGCCAAGTCATATTACGACATATTTGGTCTGATGCGCCGATGGATGAAATCGATTGGCGTGACTGTTGCAACCGATATTCTAAACTTCCA
>Ga0209123_1001351_pt1 | contig 24701 bp, 13 predicted proteins | sample BarGraIncu00431A_FD_184500 | JGI IMG/M metagenome (GOLD analysis project Ga0209123, IMG submission 184500) | Arctic peat soil microbial communities from Barrow, Alaska, USA - Barrow Graham LP Incubations 004-31A (SPAdes) (version 2) | ecosystem: Environmental > Terrestrial > Soil > Wetlands >...
ATGAGGCAAAGAAAACTAAGTTAATAGCGGAAAACGTTCTAGCTCTACCAGTTTATATAGAAAAGCCAACAGGTAGAGATTTAGAAGTTGATGATAAACTATATAATCGATTAGTAAAAGAGCATAAGGATTTACCAGCTGATATAATTGAAAAATTAGCAAGTGACTCTGCTAGAAATGATTATATAGTGAATGACTATATTCAAAATAAAGATATTTACGGCAAAACTATTATTTTTGCAGACCGTTGGTTTCAATGTGAATATATAAAGACTAAATTAAATGATGCTAAAAAAGGAATAAAAGCTGGAGCGATATACTCAAGAATAGATGCTAAGGGAAATTCAGTAGAAGAGAGAAATAAGAGGTCTGCTACTGAGAATGAGAAGGTTTTAAAGGAGTTTAAGGAAGGAAAATATGATGTTTTAATAAACGTAAAGATGATGACAGAAGGGGTAGATGTACCAGATGTTAAGACTGTTTTTCTTACGAGGCAGACAACCAGTTCAATTTTAATGACTCAAATGGTGGGACGAGCTTTGCGTGGTGAAAAGGCCGGTGGTGGTAAAGATAAGACAGAGGCTAATATTGTTCTATTTCTTGATAACTGGAAGAGAGTTATTGATTGGGCTAATCCAAACGGTGGTGGGATAGATAATGAGAAACCTACAGTTAGAGGATGTTATCCGAAGGAATATATATCTATTAGCTTGATTGAAGAGTTATCAAGGCAAATCAACAATGGAACTAATATAGCAACAGCACCGTATCTATCGTATATACCAATAGGGTGGTATCAAACAGAATATACAGTTGCTATATCAGATGGTAGTCAAGAAGAGATGCAAACATACTCTGAATTTATAATGGTATATGATAAAAATAAAAGTAAGTTCGAGACTTTTATAGAGAAAAATTTAAATAATATACCTGATAGATTTGCAGATGAAAAAATAGAAGAAGATGTTATTTCGGCTTGGTTAGATGATGTAATTGAAGATTATTTTGATTTGAATGAAGATGATATTGGTGGAAAGTTGAAAAGTTATTTATCTAAAATTATAAGACATTTAGCGCAGAATGATGAAGCACCTCCATATCATTCTTTTGAAGAAAGACATAGCTATAATATTGATGAAATAGCAGAAGAATTAATGAGCAAAGATGCGATTTCAAAACATAATGTTTTACAAAATGAATTTAATAAACTAGGTAGCTTGTGGAAGGTATTTTACAGAGATTATAATAGATTTAAATCAGCATATGATACTGTAGAGAATAGGCTTGTTTATATTATGATAAATGGGACTGTACCTACATCAGGTCCTACAGATGGCGGGCATGATCAATCTAGTAGTAGAGAAGCAAGTGAAGCTGAAAAAGAGCAAATACTGAGGAGAGATGGGTATAGATGTGTTTGTTGTGGTAAAGAAAAAGCAAGGGGCGTGAGGCTCGAAATTGATCATATACTCCCATTCTCAATGAGGGGTATTACAAATGTTGAAAACTCACAAACGTTATGCAAAGAATGTAATGGGAGAAAAGGGAATAAGGAAATTAATTTTAGAGATGTTTATAAGTCTAGGTTACAACAGCCAAAAGAGTTAATTTTGATGCCTAGAACTACTAAAGAGCTTCCTCAATATACATTTAGAAGAACTATAAACTTTTTCTATCATTGCAAGGCGGTTTCAGATATTAAATTCCACGTAAGAAGAACGGGAAAATATTATTCGGAATGGGTTATTGAATTTTTTGCAGGCAACAATGTTGAATGGATATTAAAGCATAAACAAGAATTGTTAAGATATATTCAAGAGGACCTGGAATGTCCACATGTGAAGGAAATCACAGTTACTAGCATTATATAAAAATATTGAGCTGCAAAACAAAAAAATACCTGATAATGCTTAGATAGTTATATAAATATCCTTTACTTCATTTACTGTTATTACCAAGCCACAGTTACCTTAGTGGGGCGCTAAGCGGCCAACTTGTTGATGCAACCGCCAAAGCTTACTTTTTATCTTATAAATGTCTAATATACAAGCACATAAAGGAATATAATTTCGATAGTCACTATTTTTCAGTTTATTTTGTTGCTGCTATAACTACAGCAGCTTTTTCATGTGAACTGGCACTTAAGCACATTTGTCAACATGAAACTAGGAAAACAGCGAGAGGACATGATCTTCACAGCATTTTTAATAAGCTTAATGAAGATACTCGAAGTGATATTATGAACTGAACAATCGAAGCATATAATATGAAGTCTAAGATCCTAAACATAACTAATCGAATTGATAACAATATCTTTAGCGAGCTATTAACTTCCCCAAAAGATTCATTTACAATATGGCGATATTTTTATGAGGGCTCTCCTAATATAGATTTAGATTTCATTGAAGCTTTTTGTTTTGTTTAAATAACCAAAAGGATAAATATGAAAATTATATTAATTCTCGATTAGCTAGAAAAAACTTAAGATAGTATATCGCAGTTTCTAGGATCATATTCATTCGATAACAAAGCATTCATGCAAGGACGCCATAAGAAGAAAATTTCGAGAAATCCAGGTGTCATATCTCCGCGCCTAAGATAAAAACTATATAATGTGCGGGGAAGTTATTAATGTTATATGTTATGGGAAAGGAGAGGCGGAGGTCGCCGCGTCCTGTGACGAAATAAACATGGAGGTATTATAAATGGAAAACAGAATGGATAAGGTCTTTGAATTATGGAAACGAAGACTGAAAGATAATCATATAAATGCCATATGCAAACCCTGTTGGGAGCTAAATTACTGCCCATATGGTTCATTAGTTGAAAATTTTCCTATTTCAGAAAATGAAGAATATCGTTGTAGAGTCTTTGGACATGAATGTCCAGTTTATTTGGTTGCTGAACCTTTTACAGAAAGCAAAAAACTACGTAGCATTTCGAGAAACATTCCTCAATCAGTTAAATTCAAAGTGTTTAGAAGAGATAATCAAGTATGCCAACTGTGTGGTAAAAACGTAGCATTCGATGAAATTAATTTTGATCATATTATTCCTTGGTCTAAAGGAGGTTCATCAGATGACAGTAATATTCGAATCTTATGTGAATCATGTAACAAAAAACGTGGTAATAACTTTGAAGATGAATATCTTACTGTAGTATTCAATGAAGTATTTAACGAGGCAATAAATATTGATTTTGAAATGCTTGAAGACTTATTAAGATTGGTTTTAGTTTGGATTCATATGGAGAGGAAAACAGGAATGAATCCTACTGAAGAGGATTATTGCCATACAATTCGCAGTGAGGATGAAGAAACGGATAATTTTATGTATTTCCTGGTTTTACAAATCATGGAATTGCTAATGAGTTATCCACCATTTATTAGTGTAAAAAAGAAAATGAATGCTCTAAGATTTCGTTGGGGAATTAAAGATTCAAAAAGTCATACAATCATTGAAACTTGTGAAAAATTTAAGATGGACTCAAAATATTATATTGATACGGAAATGATCCTTTTAAGAAGGTTAGGATTTGTTCTAGAGAAAGATTTACAATCTTCAAATAAATACTACGAATTAAAAACAGATATAATAGATTTCATTAAACAAGATCAGATGAAACTTGGAGCATGCAAAAATAAAGAAGGTTAAAACGAGTACCTATATAATAATAAAAAGAATTCAAAGGATTGGCATTCTGGCACAATTTGGCTTCGGGGAGGCCTCATACATCCGATAACAAAATGTTGCCGTTCGCCTTGGATCGAAGGGTGCTGGATATGATGAATAGAATAATTTAGGTTCTAAGGAGACTAAAACATCCGCCAAGGCACATTCATTCACCAAGCGCGTCGCGCTAAGGTTCAGGAACGTTGGCAACAAGAAACGTTAGGCGAAATTTATTTTGTACTTCTTACTTAAGACCAAAGGGGAATTTTAAAATATGAGTTATACGTCAACAAACATTCTTTCAGATGGTACCTGTATTTCAAAAGTTAAAAACTTAGTTGAATTATTAGGTTATATAAGATATAAAGATAATACTAAAATCCCAAATTTAATTTCAAGTTATTTTTGGTATGATTATAAAAACTATATGTCATTCGTAGGAGTAGAACTTTACATTTATAAAGAAAATGGAGTCATTACGGTAGAAACTAGATCTAGATTAGGCAGAAGTTACTGGGATCTTGAACAACAAAACAAAACTGTTAAATCCTTGAGGGGATTTTTGGGAGGGAGTTTTTTTACTGATGAAGGCAAAAATCGTTATATGCAAAATGACAAAGAAACTCCTACGAAACTAGAATCAGGATTATTTATATCTCGCTGGATTTATAATAATGCGCTTGTAAAACCAAAACTATATCTGGATTTAAGAAATATTCAAGGTGAGATTGCAAAACCTGGACTTACAGGGCTTGAGTTTATAGATCAGATGAATCCTCGAATTTTTTCGAATAACTTATTAATTCCATTTTTTGTTGCTGCATGGGAAAACTATCTGAAATCCTCGTATATAGTATTACTTAAATGTATTGATAATCGGGATAAGGCTCTAAAAAATGCTAGATTAACTGTAGATAATTTGAAAGATATCTCTTCTGGTATAATGTCAATTGAAGAGGCAATAGCTGAGGGATTATCTTTTCAAAGACCAAGGATAGCTGCTGAGAATTTCAAGGCTTTAGATGATAAAATCGACATATATTCAGTGTTAAAAAAACCATATAAAAATAGGAAAATATCACTTTTTGACTCGATTGAAGCAATAATAGATTTACGAAATGAATTTGTTCATACAGGTAGTATGGACACGGATATTACTAATAAGAAGATTAAAAGTATTATGTCAGATTTTGAAGTTGCGGTAGATAGAATTTATAATCGATTTGGTGACTATTATAAGTTCATTCCAAATAGAGATTTTTAATTGGTATCGTATTTAACTTCGCCTAACAATAAATTTCCATTTAGCCTGCATTGAAAACATAGCCATGCTACACTCGAGAGACACTAAGCCAAGTCTGGCTAAGTGTCTCTGTGTCGGAAATTCGAGACGTTATGAGTCATGATGTTTTTATATTGTTAGTTTGAGATGTATAAATTCAAGAAAGGATCTGAGATGATTATGATTGATAGTATTGTTGGTAGATATAAAGAGAGTTATGTTGCTTTTCTGGATCTTCTAGGATTTATCAAATTCACTTCGTTCAAAAAAAACCTCAGGGGTCATGAACAAATTGTGATTAGTTTGTTTTGTTAAAAAGGTTAACATTCCTGTGAAGGTTAAGCAGTATTAATATTATTCTGTTTAACTTTAAGTGTTCTAAAACATAAGCAGCAGACTGTGTTAGATTTAATAATGAGGGGATAAATAATTTTGTGTATTCAATTTCTTTAAGTAAAATAAGTAGATTAATTAATACCTATTTATGAACGGACGACCTTTGGGTGGTCCGTTTTATTCGTTTATTGGTATAAATTAACCTATAAATTTTAGAATTGCACTATACACCGTTGTATATCTGTAAAAGGATATACAGCGCCTATTGCTCCCTTGAATCCTATAAAATAATATTGGACACTATAATTTGGACCCAGGCTGGTAGTAACTTTAATTTGTAATGTGACAGTATTCCCCTAATTTAGCAAAACTTAAGTGATAAACTTATTTTATTGGAGTTTTAACTAATAAAATGTAAAAGTCACATTTAAGGCAGAATGGTAATGTTTGAACTATTGATAATATAGCGATAAATTAAAATGCTTGAAAGGAATGATAAGCATGTCAATTTTTAATATTGAAGATTATTTTTCAGTAGTTAAGGAAAATGAATTTTATAACAGAGCACTTTGCAGAACTAACTTAAATATTAATATACTAATAAAGAGATTTGGTGAAATTCAAATTTTAGAAGAAAACATGCAAGCGGAATTTAAAAATTGTTTTAGAGCTATAATTTGGAATCACATTATACAGACTTATTACAAAAAATATAGAGCCGATATTATTCCGGAGAGTTGTGGGGATATGTATGGTTACTTTGTGATGATAGTTCAAAGAAAAGGTATGAAATATAAGCGCTTAGCAAATTTAACTAGTGGCTCATTGAGAATTGATTTAATGGGTAATTCTTATGAAATATTAAATGAATTATATAAAGAAAAGGATTTATTAGTTACTCTTTTTAAAACAATGAATTTTATAGAGAACAAAGTTTTTGAAGAGTTGGAGTTTAATGTAAAACTTAATAAAGATGAAAAATATTTATCAGTATATCAAGTGTTAACTATGGCAATATGCATGGGAGTAATTGATTTTTGGATTTTAGGAGCCACTTCAAATCCAAAGTTTTTATTAACAAAAGAAAATAAATATGGAATGTTGTATTTAAACTACTTTGAAATAAGGTTAACAAGTGATAAAAGATTCTATATTGAACGTAAATCTGGTGATATGTACTCTTCTGAAGGAAAGATATTAGCTTATAATATATGGTGTAAAAATAATATTGGACAAGGCATAAATACATTAATAGCGCTCTGTGAAAAAAATGAATGTCCTATTTTATTCACTGCTAGTATAGGTGGTTATTTTGGAACTTCATATAACATAGAGATTGATTTTTTAAAAGAAACTTGTATCTATTCTGTGTTTGATAAGGAATTGGAAGACAATCCTAAAACGATACTAAAACTAAATAAAGCAAAAATAAAAAAGTTAGGAAATAACATTCAAAGTACCGTTACTAAATGGGATAAACATGATGAAACGGAAGAAAACATATTAGACGGCACAAATTGGTCGGTTAATTTGGTTACCAATTTTGGTACATACAATAGCTCTGCATCAAATTCATATCCTGAAGATTGGGATATATTTTGCAATCTTATTAGTGAGGGTATTGGAAGAGTATTCCAGTGATATTTTTAGTAAGTATTTTAGGATTAAGTAAATGTCTAATAGGGATAAGTCAATATTTATTATTCCGGGAAATCCACTTTAAACTAGATTTAAGTAATTGATAAAATAGAAGTATAGGTTTCCTATATTCTTGTTTTATGCTTAAAATATTTTTATTTAGACAAAATAATAATATGTAATTTTATTTTTTATTATGTTACAATTATTATTGTAAAACTGGACCACGGAGGTAAATTAAATTATGGTATATAAATCCACTATTAAGTCTAGACCATACTTATATAAAGAAACTAAAAAGGCTGCAACGCTTATAAAACAAGGGTCTACGGTAAATGAAATTAAAATAAAATCAATAGAAGATAATATTTTCCAACTTGAAAGTGAAACCAGAAAGAAGGAAGTTGCATCAATTATTGCTGCAAGGCTTAAAGAGTTAGATAAATTTGTAATAAGTAAGATATCAGAAGGTAATGTAGAAACGTCAAAGGTACTAGTTTTATATGCTATTATAAAAACAGATAGGTTATTTTTTGAATTTATGAATGAAGTTTACAAGGAAAAATTGCTATTAAGAGACTTGTTTTTAAGAGATAAAGATTTTAATGCATTTTTTCAAAGTAAAAGAGAGCAAAGTGATAAAGTAGCCTCTTGGACAGAAAATACTTTTAAAAAGTTAAAACAAGTTTATGTAAGAATTCTTTTCGAATGTAGACTTATTGAAAATCAAAAGGGAGATAGAGAAATAAAGATCCCTATATTAGAAAATGAAGTAAAAGATTACTTATATGAAATAGGAGATAAAATATATATAAATGCAATATTAGGAGATAGGGAGTAGAGTAACTATGAAGGATATATACCAGAGAATTGATGAAATATTGCCTAAAATAACACAACCAACATTTAGACAAAATAAGGGGCTAGGGAATGAAATTGGATTTTATGTTTTTGACTATGATCCAGAGTGCGAACTTTTAGTAAGGGATAGAGTCCGATTTATAAAGGAAAAGGCTAAGGGTGCATATGGGCTAAATATAGTTGAATTTGATCTTTATGAAATAATTATAGAAATGTTAGATTCAAAAGGATATCTTAAAAAGAATTTTGAGATGGAAGAGAAAAAAGGTAGTGAACATGTACTTTTTAAGGCAACTAAAGCAACACTTAGAATAACAGAAGATGACGATGTTTTCGTTAAATATATAGGAGAAAGGCTTGTTGGTGCAGATATAGTTTTTTTAACTGGAGTTGGAAGGGCATGGCCTATAATAAGGTCACATACTATTCTAAATAATCTACATAGGATCGTGGAAGAACAGCCTCTGGTAATGTTCTTTCCGGGAACTTATGATGGTGGATCACTTATGTTATTTAACAGTTTGAAAGATGATAATTACTATAGAGCATTTTCATTAGTAGATAAATATTAAAATTGTGGGGGGAAGGTTAAATGGAATTTATGTTAAAGGACATGTTTTATAAAAAAATAGATAGGGATATAAAAGGGGTTATAAAAGTTGGACAGGCAGATGATGAAAATATAAAACAAGAATTAGATGAGTATGTTGTAACATCGGAATTAAATAAATATATTGATAGATTTTTTGAAGCTTATAAAACAGGAATACTCGGAAATACAGATAAAAACGGAGTTTGGATCTCTGGTTTTTTTGGTAGTGGTAAATCTCATTTTTTAAAGATACTTTCTTACCTTTTAGAAAATAGAGAAATTGAAGGTAAAAACGCTATTAATTATTTTGATGATAAAAAATTAGATAGTTTTATTTTAGCGAACATGAAGCAAGCGGGAGATGTATCAAGTGACGTTATTCTTTTTAATATAGATTCAAAATCTGACGCTGATTCTAAGTCTAATAAAGATGCAATAGTTAAAGTTTTTAATAAGGTATTTAACGAGATGCAAGGGTTTTGTGGCTCTATGCCATGGATAGCAGATGTAGAAAGACAAATGGTTAAAGATGGTGTATATGATAATTTTAAAAGTGTATTTAAAGAGTTATCAGGGAATACATGGGAAAAGTCTAGGGCCGATTTTTACTATGAGGAAGATACAATTGTAGCGGCTCTTTCAAAAACAACTAAGATGAGTGAGGAAGCAGCAAGAAATTGGTACAATAAGTGCGAAGAAAACTATTCATTAAGTATAGACAACTTCGCATCTAAGGTTAAAAAATATAGTGAGTCTAAAGGAAAGAACCACCATGTTGTTTTTTTGGTGGATGAAATTGGACAGTACATAGGAGATAATACTGGACTTATGTTAAATCTTCAAACAGTAGTAGAAGAGTTAGGAACTAAGTGTGGTGGCAAATGCTGGGTCATAGTTACATCACAAGAAGGGCTTGATGAATTTACTAAAGTTAAGGGAAATGACTTCTCAAAGATTCAAGGTAGATTTAATACTAGGTTATCTCTATCATCTGGGAATGTTGATGAAGTAATTAAGAAACGTATACTTAGAAAAACAGATGGCGCAACAAGTCATTTAAAGGCCTTATATGAGCAAAAGGAATCTATAATAAAGAACCTTTTAACATTTACATCTGATACTGCTGAAATGAAACTATATAAAAATGCAGATGAATTTGCCGAGGTTTATCCATTTATACCTTATCAGTTTAACCTACTTCAATCAGCGTTTAATGGAGTTCGTGAACATGGAGCATCAGGTAAGAGTTTATCTAAGGGCGAAAGAAGTTTACTTGGTGCATATCAGCAAGTTGCTGTAGATTATATGGTTAATGATACTAATGTACTTATACCATTTTCAGCCTTTTATAAAACCATAGAAACTTTCTTGGATTCATCAATTAAATCGGTTATTATTCATTCTGAAAAGAATGATAACTTAAATGATTATGATGTTGAAGTTTTAAAATTATTATTTTTAATCAAGTATGTAAAAGAAATTAAGGCGAGCATTGAAAATCTATCTACATTATTAATAAGCCAAATAGATGCGGATAAGTTAGATACAAAGAAAAAGGTTCAAGAATCATTAAATAAACTAATAAAAGAAACACTAGTTCAAAAAAATGGTGATGAATATATATTCCTAACTAATGATGAGCAGGATGTAAATAAAGAAATTAAGAACATGGCAGTTGACAATGGTGAGGTTATTCAAAAAGCCTCTGAAATAATCTTTGATGATATATATGGAGATTCCAAATTTACATACTCAAGAAAGTATCAATTTATATTCAATAAAATTGTAGATGATAGAGGTAGAGGACCACAAACAAATGAAGTGGGAGTTAAGATTATAACTGCAAATTTTGATTTAGTAGGTGGAACAAGTGAAAGTGAATTAAAATTATTGTCTACTAGAGAAAACAATGTAATTATAAATATTGCAAAGACTGTTAACTATATAGATGAAATAGAAAGCGTATTGAAAATTGATGCTTACCTAAGAGTTAAGGGTGGTTCAAAATCTAGTACGGCTATAGAAGATATTAAAACAAAGAAAAGTCGTGAAAGAGAAGATAGGGCAAAGAGAGCTAAATTCTTGATTGAAGAAGCATTAAGAACTGCAGAGGTTTATGTAAATGGCAGTCTTTTAGACATTAAAGAAAAAGGCGGAATAGATAGAATAAATGAAGGTTTAAGAGCCTTAATAGATTCAAAATATAATAAGTTAAACTATATAAAGGAATTTAAAGAAAATTCTAAAGATCTTTATGATGTTATGGATTCTAAATTAAATCAAATGTCATTAATAGATAATAATCCAAACAGACTAGGATCAGATGAAGTTAACACTCACATACAAACTAGCTGCGCAAGAAACCTTCAAGTAACGGTTAAAAGTATATTAACTAAGTTCTCAAATTCACCTTATGGCTGGAAGGACATTGACATACAGTCTATTATAGTAAATTTATTCAAAAAACAAGATATTAAAGTTATATTAAATGGAGATGTATTAAGCCCAAATAATAGAGAAATAGTAAATTATACAACTAAGAGAGATTATCTTGAAAGAGTTATAGTAAAGACTAGGGACAAAGTAAATCAAAAATATATAGATGTGGCCCGTGACTTAAATAAAGACTTATTTGGATTCTCATCTCTGCCAAGTGATGAAGATGGAATAATGAGTATATTTAAAGATGAATGCAGGAAGGAACTTTCAAAAATTAATGAAATGCTTGTTAACTTTGCTCTTAGAACATCTTACCCAGGAGAAAAGATTTTAAAAGATGGAAAGATATTGTTTGCAGAATTAATAGAAATTACAGACACAATAGACTTTTTTAAGAGGGTCTATGACTTAGAAGAAGACGCCTTAGGGTATGCAGCTAATATTGATGAGATAAAAGGATTTTTTTATAAAAAAGAGAATGGAATTATAGAATTTTCATCCAAGGGAGAGCAAAGAATCATATTTGATAATGCAATAGACAAGTTAAGAAATTATGAAGATAACAAAGAATATATAGTAAATGATGATATAGAAGTAGTTACAGGTGAAATAAAAGAAATATTAAAAATGGTGAAACCATATTCTAAGATGCCTTTAATACCTCTTTTAATAGAAAAGTATAACAATAGTATAGTAGCATTATTAGAAGAAGAAAGTGTTCCAGTAAGAGGGTTCATAGAAATGTGTAGGAAAGAGGTTTTTGAAACATTAGAAGGCTATAATTTTAGATGTAAGTTTGAGGGTTTGGTAATGGAGGAATTCAATAGGCTTTATGTTAGACTCGAGAGTGCAAGTAGTTTTGCTGTGCTTTCATCCATGTCAGACCTTGCAGAGAAGGTTAAATTAAAGTGGATCAAGGAAATAGTAACTGAGAATGAACAGCAAAAGAGAATAAAGGCTAAAGAAATAGAACAGGCAAATAGAGTAGCAGAAGGAACAGGTAACGACGAAACAAAACCTGGTACATCACCTTATATAATAGATATTATACCAAAGGTAGTAATAAGGACTAAAACTTTAAGCATGAGAGAGCTAGTTAAAGGTCAAAAGACTATTAAAAACAATAATGATATAGATGAAGTTGTAGAAGCACTTCGATTAAAATTAAGACAGGAATTAGAAAAGGATACAATAATAAGTTTGGTGTAAAACTAGAGGGGATATAATTCTCCCCTAGTTTGTACATATGGAGGAATTTAAATGGATAAGAATAAGATAAAATCTTTTGCTATATGGGCTAGAAGGAAATTAATAAGCTCGGTTAGTGAAAGAGCAAATAGAATAGGTATAACAGAAAAAAAAATAGAACAATCAGTGACAGTTCAAGGTGGATTTAGGTTAGAAGGTAATGACGAGATATTTAAACTTTCTAAAGATCATAGGGATAAGTTAGTAAATCAAGTAAATGAAAAAGGATTTCAGCAAGTAATGGAGGAAGCAGCATACACCTGGTTCAACAGATTTATGGGAATTAGATATATGGAAGTAAATGAATATCTTCCAAGTGGCATAAGGGTTCTTTCGTCAGTTGTGGAAGGGAAAACCGAGCCAGATGTATTAACTAGAGTGCAGGAAATAATAGATGAGTTAAAATTAAAGTCGAATTATATATATGAACTTTTAGATAGTGGTAAAACAGAAGATAGAGAAGAGGCTTATAAGCATATATTGGTAAAACAATGTAATGAATTAGGTAAGATAATACCCCAAATGTTTGAAAAGATAAGTGACTACACAGAACTATTACTACCAGACAACCTTTTAGAAGAAGGTTCTGTAATAAGGAGAATGGTAGAAGAGATAAATGAAGATGACTGGAAAGAAGAAGTAGAAATAATAGGTTGGATGTATCAATATTACATATCAGAAAAAAAAGATGAAGTATTTGCAGCATTAAAGAAAAATGTAAAAATAACAAAAGAAAATATACCAGCAGCAACACAATTATTTACTCCTAAGTGGATAGTTAAATACATGGTAGAAAACTCATTAGGTAGATTATGGCTTGAAGGGCATCCAAATGAAGAACTTCAGAAAGAGTGGAAATATTACCTAGAAGAAGCACAGCAAGAGCCAGAGGTAGAAGAGGAATTAAAGAAAATAAGGGAAGAACATAGTAAATTAAAACCAGAAGATATAAAGGTACTTGACCCTTGCATGGGATCAGGGCATATCTTGGTTTATGCTTTTGATGTGCTTTATGAAATATACAAAGCGGCCGGGTATTCAGAAAGAGAAATACCGAGAATGATATTGCAAAACAACCTGTATGGATTGGATATAGATGACAGAGCAGCACAACTGTCATCCTTTGCCCTAATTATGAAGGCAAGACATTATAATAGAAGATTGTTTAGGGAGATAGATAGGGAAGGGTTAGAACTAAATTTATGCTCTATACAAGAAAGTAATAGTATTCACAAAGAGGCCATAGACTATTTTTGTAGTTTAGAAACAGGATTAGATAATGATGATTTAGAAAATGACATCGAATATCTATGGAGTACATTCTCAGATGCAAAGGAATATGGTTCTATACTTGAAGTTGAAGAAGTGAATTTTAGTGCATTAAAACAAAGATTAAAAGATGTAGAACAAGAAGATAGTTTTATGTTTGGAGATTATAGAAAGATGCTTTTAGATAAATTACCGGCAATAATAAAACAAGCAGAGATAATGAGTAGGAAGTATGAGGTTTGTGTTACTAATCCACCATATATGGGGACTAATAGTATGAATGTTAAAATAAAAACATATATAAATAAAAATTTCGAGGATTCAAAAAATGACTTATTTGCAGTCTATATGGAAATAGTAATGGGCTTTTTAAAAAAATACGGATTGCTCTCGATGATAAACCAACATTCATGGATGTTTTTATCGAGTTTTAAAAAGTTAAGAGAAAATATTATTGATAAAGTAACTTTAATAAATATGCTACATCTTGGGTCTAGGGCATTTGAAGAAATTGGTGGAGAAGTTGTACAGACAACAACATATGTTCAACGAAATTGCATAATTGAAAATTATCAAGGTGATTTTATCAGATTAGTAGATGACAATAATGCACAAAAAAAAGAAACAAAAGCATTGCAGGCTATCAATAATCCAAATGTAAGCTATAGGTATAAAACATTTCTTCGTAATTTTAAAAAATTACCAAATAAGAATTTTGCTTATTGGGCAAGTGACCAAATTCTTGAATGCTTAAATAGTTGTAAAAGTATTAAGGATTATGGAGAAGGGCGTATAGGAATGGCTACTGCGGATAATGAGAATTTTTTGAAGTTATGGTATGAAGTAAATGATAATAAGATTTCATATAATTGCAAAGACAGAGAAAGTGCTATATCTTGTAAAAGAAAATGGTTTCCCTATATAAAAGGTGGAGGATATAGAAAGTGGTATGGCTTTTATGAGTTTATAGTAAATTGGCAAAATGATGGAGAGGATATTCGGAGTTTTAAGGATGAACATACGGGGAAAATACGTTCTCATAATTATAATTTAGAATATATATTCCAAACGGGATTAAGTTGGAGTTCGTTAACAAGTAATATCTTTTCAGTAAGAATAGTTGAAAACTCAATATTGGGTAGTGGTGGATCGACTTTGTTAAGCATCGGTGATGAAAATATGTATTTTTTATTGGGGCTTCTCAATTGCAATTTAATTAATGAAACTTTAAGAATATTTAGTGCCACGATGAATTTTGAAGTTTCTATGATAGAGAACCTACCAGTAATATTGAACAATGATAGGATTGAAATAATTAATCATAAAGTAAAGCAAAATATAGAATTGTCAAAAAAAGATTGGAACTCTTTTGAAACTTCATGGGACTTTAAAATTCACCCATTATTGAAGTTGTTAGATAAGGGTGAAAAATGTAGACTAAGTGCTATATTTAATATATGGGAAATAGAATGCAAAGAGGCTTTTGAACAGCTAAAAAGTAATGAAGAAGAGTTAAATAAAATATTCATTGATATTTATGGTTTGCAAGATGAGTTAACGCCAGAAGTAGTAGATAAGGATATTACTATTAGAAAAGCAGACAGAGAGAGAGAGGTTAAATCATTTATTTCATATGCTGTTGGTTGTATGGTTGGTAGATATTCTATTGATGTTGAAGGGCTTGTATATGCTGGTGGAGACTTTAAAGATAAGTGGAATTTAGAAGATAATAAGGTTAGAAAGATAGAGAAGGATGAGGAAGGCAATATTATAGCCGATTCATGGATTGGTGCTACTTTTGTGCCTGATTTAGAGAATATTATTCCTATAACAGAAGATGAGTATTTTGAAGATGATATAGTTTCAAGATTTATTGAATTTGTTAGAACTGCTTATAGTGATGGGACTTTAGAGGGAAACTTAGACTTTATTGCTGACTCTATCGGTATAAAGCCTTCTGAGACTTCAAGGCAGGCAATCAGGAGATACTTCATTAAGGATTTTTATAAGAATAACTTACAGGTTTATCAAAAGAGACCTATTTACTGGATGTTTGAATCAGGCAAGAATGATGGATTTAAGGCTTTAGTTTATATGCATAGATATAACGCACAAACAGTTGCGAAAGTTAGAACAGATTATCTTCATATATTACAAAGAAAGTATGAAGCAGAAGTGCAAAGGCAACAATTAATAGTAGATTCGCAGGAATACACTATTAAAGATAGAACTGTTGCTAAAAAGAAGATAGATAGAATATCTAAACAGATAGAAGAGTGTAGAGAGTATGATCAAGTAGTAGCACATTTAGCCAACGAGAAAATATCTATTGATTTAGATGATGGAGTTAAGGTTAACTATGAAAAGTTCCAAGGGGTTAAGTTTATAAGTTCTAATGATAAGGAAGTTAAGATGGATTTGCTATCAAAGATTTAGAAGATTAATATAGGGTGTGCATAGTGCAGGCCTTGTATCTTATCATTAGAAGGGAGAAAGAGAATTATAGATATATATTATGGGGAAAAGTGGGTCGAGTAATGAGTATAATTAATAAAATTAAGAGTAAAGAAAGTTTGATTAATGATATTTTTGCAATATATGCAGAGTGTACTGATCCGCCCAAAAGACCAGTTGAGTTATATCATTATACCGGGGTAGAGGCAGTCTATAATATTATTAAAAATAAGTGTTTTTGGCTTACAAAGAGCGATTTTTTAAATGATGAAAAAGAACTTTTTTATTTTTATGATATTTTAAAAGAAGTACTTGAAGAGAATGAGTTTAGTAATTTAAATTTAGAATTTATTGATTGGTTAAAAATAGAATCAGATGAGAAATTAGAGAATACATTCATTCTTAGTTTTACAAGAGAGAGTGATTCACTACCGCTATGGGAAATGTATGCTAATGGAAGAGGATATAATTTAGAAGTTGAATATAATAAATTTTTTGAAGAGTTTTGGAGTGGTGATATGTACATATCTACTTGTGATAGTAAAAAGATATACTTAACTAGAAAGAATGATACTAAAGAGTTTTGTGGTGTTTCAGACTTTGTTGTATATGATAGGCAATTGCAAAAGGATAAGGTTAATGAACTTTTAAGAGGAGTAGATTTATCAATAGAGTTTATGGATAATTATCCTGAAGAAATACAGTTTAATATGATTAGAGAAATGAAATATAGGATACTAAGTGAATTTATAAATTGTATTATGTTATTTAAGGATGAATCTTTTTCATATGAAAAAGAATTTAGAGTGGTGTATAATATTATTAATTGTGATCAGCTAGATATTGTTAGACATAGAATAAGCAATGGTAGAATTATTCCATATATACAATTAGGAACTGAAAATAATATTATTGATTCAGTTAGGTTAAGTCCGAGACTAAAAGATGATATTTTGTCTGTAAAAGGGCTAGTTTCATTTGTAAATACGACAAACAAGTTTAATGAGTTTAATAAAATAAGTATTGATTATTCTAAATCATCTATTAGATGAAATTAAAAAGGGCTTCAAATGTAACTAAATAATAAATGCTTTAATTAATAAGAATTTAATTAAGAGTGTGAAAATAAAAAAGTATGAGTAATGGAAACATAGTTAGATAAGAACTTTCATAAGAAAAATGTGAACTAAATACGGGTTATAAGATGTGGAGTAATTCACCTCTTAACTATAAAGTTGAGGTGTACATATGAACTTACAAGAAATAAGAAATTTTCTAAAAGAGTTATTTTCAAAGCCATTAGGTGATGGAAAGAAACGTCATATTGTATTTTGGTATGATAGTAATGAAGACTTCACTGAGGATATAGATAATTTTGATATAGAGAATATTAAGGTAGTTAAGTTAACAAATAAAAATGCCTTTTGGACTAAGTATCACATAGAAAAAGAGGATACAACTAGCAATATACTTGTGTATTCTAATATGGAAAAGCCTAGACCTGATGAAGACTTTCTTTATGATATTCTTCGCTATAGTGAAGAGTTCACCACCGATAGAGCAACTGTAATCATGAGAGAATTAAAGGTTATGGATACCTCCCTTAAAGAGGAGTTTGAACTTTACAATATATTCTTTAAGAATAAGGAAAGAATAATAGCCTTTAAGAATTTAAATATACATGGTTATACAAAGGAAAAGGTTCATATTGGCGTTCTTGCAGTTTTAACTAAGGTAAAATTTATTGATATAGAAGAAATATTAAAGGCTGTATTAAAGGAATACCTAGATGGAAGCAGCAAGATGTATGAGGATATAAAGAAGTTTGGTGATTTAGATTCATTATGGAATTTAATAGTTAAATATTATGGTTATGGGTTTGAAGAAAAGAGCTTAGAGCGGTTTATGGCTATGCTTTTAGTTACAAATATGAATGAAACAATTAAATTTGAGTTGCCAAAGCAATATGATACCTTTATATCAAAGAAAGCAACTAACTGCATAGTGTTTATAAATCATTTCATGAACAGCACTAAAGATGGAGCATACTATGACAAATTACAAGAACTTATTGCAGATAAGTTAAAGATAGATAAGTTACTAGAAAAGAATAGTTCTGAAACATTTATTAATTGTGATATTTTTGAGGAAATAGATAAAATCTTTATAAGAAGAATTATAGATCTTTTAAAGGATGAGGTAGAGGAGTATAACAAGTATTTAAATATTATAGGCGCAAGAAGAACTATGCATTTCTATAAAAAGTATGAAAGCGAATATAAAGCAATAAAATGGGCGATAAACTTGTTAAGTAAGAAGAAAGAGTTAGATTCAATTATAAAGACAGAATCATCTTATGATATGTTCAAATCTTATGTTAAGGATTATTATCACATAGATAAAGCCTATAGAAAGTTTTACTATCATTATGACAACTTCATCGAAAAAGATGAATTAATTGATTTAAAAGAAAGAATTGAAAATGTATATAACAATTGGTATTTACAGGAGTTATCTATTAAATGGTTTAATTCCTTAGAAAAACGAACTTCATGGAGAATTGAAGGATTAAAAGGTCAGGATAAATTCTATAGTGAGTTTATTAAATATGGAAAAGAAAGAGTTTTCGTAATAATATCTGATGGGTTAAGATATGAGAGTGCAGAGGAACTTGCTACTAGGCTTACTAATGAGCGAAAAGGCACGGTGGAACTTGATTATGTACAAGGGTTACTCCCTTCTTATACAAAACTAGGAATGGCATCCTTACTTCCAAATAAAAACATAGAAATTAATGATAAATATGATGTATTGGTAAATGGAACTAGCAGTAATGGGACTGAAAATAGAGGCACTATACTAAAGAAGGAAAATCCTAATTCACTGGCAATCACCTATGACAAAGTTATGGATATGGATATGGATGAAATAAGAAAAGCATTTATAGGACTTGATGTAGTTTATATTTATCATAATACCATAGATGCTAGAGGGGACCATGCATCTACAGAAAGAGAAGTATTCGCAGCAACTGAGCTTGCGTTTAATGAGATTATTACATTAATCAATAAATTAGTAAATAGGATAAGTGCTGCAAGTATAATTATTACAGCAGATCATGGATATATTTATAAAAGAAATGCTATGGAGCAAAGTGATAAGATATCAGGAGTTAAGTTAGATGATAGTGAAGATAGTAGGAGATTTATATTAACATCTAGTACTGACTCAATAGAAGGAACTGTTGCCTTTAGTATGGATTACTTATTAGGGACCGGCTCTAATAAAAATGTTATTACACCGAGAGGAACTTCTAGATTTAAGCTTCAAGGTGCAGGTTCTAATTATGTTCATGGTGGAGCAATGCTACAGGAAGTAGTAGTACCAGTAATTAAGTTCAAAAATGATAGAAGTGCATCATCAGCTAATGATATAAGAAAGGCTAACATATCATTAACAAGCATAACAAGAAAAATAACCAATATTATAACTTATTTCGAATTCTTCCAAGAAGAAAAGATTCAAGACAAGGTTATATTACAAAAAATTAAATGTTATTTAGAAGATGAAATTGGTGCTAGAATATCTAACGAGAATATTATAATTGGAGATTCAAGATCAGAAAATCCATTAGAAAGAACCTATAGAGAAAAATTTATACTAAAGAGTATGGCTTATGATAAGACAAAACAATACTTCTTAGTAATGCAAGATGATGAGGATAGTAACGGAATGTATGCAAGAATACCATATACTATTGATATAGCTATAGTTGATGAATTTGGATTTTAATGGATCTAAAGAAAAAGTACAATTTTTAATACATATTTCTGAATATGCCTAAATTAGAGAGGGATTAATATGGATGAATTAAGCATAAAACTTAATAGCCATTTTGCTGGAAAAGTGGTTAGAAAAGATCTAACACAAAAATTAAAGCAGGGAGCAAATGTTCCTACGTATGTACTTGAGTATTTGCTTGGAATGTATTGCGCTACAGATGATGATGATAGTATAAATGACGGTGTTGAAAGAGTTAAGAGTATATTAGCAGATAACTTTGTAAGGCCAGATGAGGCTGAGAAAATAAAGTCCAAGATAAGAGAAATGTCTAGATATACTGTTATTGATAAGCTTACGGTAAAGTTAAATGAAAAGAAAGATATATATGTAGCGGAGTTTTCAAATTTAGGCTTAAAAGATGTTGAGATAGATGTTAAATACGTTAAAGATTATGAGAAACTTTTAGGTGGTGGAATTTGGTGCATTGTGAAGATTCAATATTTATATGATGAAACATCAAGGAATTCATCTCCGTTTCTAATAGAGAAGGTGACTCCAATTCAAATGCCTAATATGGATATGGATGAACTTATAGAGGGAAGAAAGAAATTTACTAAAGAAGAATGGATTGATATTCTTATAAAATCTATAGGAATGGAGCCCACACAATTAAAATATCAAGTTAAATGGCATATGCTTCTTAGAATGGTGCCTTTATGTGAAAATAATTATAATATGTGTGAACTTGGACCAAGGGGAACTGGTAAATCACATTTATACAAGGAAATATCACCAAACTCAATATTAATTTCAGGTGGTCAAACTACAGTTGCCAACCTATTTTATAATATGTCTCAAAGAAAAATAGGATTAGTTGGAATGTGGGATACCATAGCCTTTGATGAGGTTGCAGGAATGACATTTAAAGATAAAGATGCTATACAAATAATGAAGGACTACATGGCATCAGGTTCTTTTGCTAGAGGTAAGGAAGAAAAAGCAGCATCAGCATCTATGATTTTTCTTGGTAACATAAATCAAAGTGTAGATGTGTTATTAAAAACATCTCACCTATTTGATCCATTCCCAGAGATTATGGCTTATGATTCCGCCTTTTTTGATAGAATGCACTTTTACTTGCCAGGATGGGAAATACCGAAAATGAGACCAGAGTTTTTTACAGATACTTTTGGGCTTATAACTGATTACCTTTCAGAGTATCTAAGAGAAATGAGAAAAAAGACTTTTGGAGATGCTATAGATAAATATTTTAAATTAGGAAATAACCTAAACCAAAGAGATGTTATAGCTGTTAGAAAAACAGTTTCAGGCTTAATTAAACTAATATATCCACATGGAGAGTTCACTAAAGATGATATTGAAGAAATACTAAGATATGCTCTAGTTGGCAGAAGAAGAGTAAAGGAACAATTAAAAAAAATTGGTGGAATGGAATTTTATGATGTTCATTTCTCTTACATAGATAATGAAACCATGAGTGAAGAATTTGTATCTGTTCCAGAGCAAGGTAGTGGTTCACTTATACCGGAAGGTGCTATGAAACCAGGACAGATATATACCATAGGTGTAGGTGACTCAGGTATGATAGGAGTATATAAATTAGAAACGGAAGTAGTTAATGGGTCAGGTAAGTTTGAAAAAACAGGATTAGGTTCCCATAGAGATGCAAAGGAAAGTATAGAAACTGCATTTAGGTTTTTTAAAGCAAATAGCAGAAATATAAGTGCATCTATATCAACTACTCGAAAAGACTACTTAATGCATATACAAGATGTAAATGGAGTTGGGATGACATCAAGCCTATCGTTAGCAGCAATAATAGCAATGTGTTCAGGTGCACTTATGAAACCAGTACAAAGTCAGGTAGCTGTTATTGGTTCAGTTAGCATAGGAGGAACAATAAATAAGGTAGATGATTTAGCAAATACTCTTCAAGTATGTTTTGATGCAGGCGCAAAAAAGATTTTACTACCAATGGTTAATGCTGGAGATTTAGCAATAGTACCACCAGAGTTGTTTGGAAAATTTCAAATAATGTTTTATAGTAGCGCTGAAGATGCTGTATTTAAGGCTTTGGGAGTTCAATAATAGATATACAAGATATGTCATTCATGCTCTCTAGTGTTTTATATTTAAAAATACAGCAATACAGAGTTAGCAATTAAAGAAGAGTTAGAATAGGTTGGAAAACAGATGTCTCAATATTTATAAGAACTTGATTTGAATTAATTACACAAGGGGGTAGTTATGGCAGATATACTAAAATATAATGAAAAAATATTTGAAAACATTAAAAATATAAATGATTATGATCAGGAATTTTGGTACGCAAGAGAGTTATCAGAAATACTAGAATATACAAAATGGGGAAATTTTAAAAAGGTTATAGATAAAGCAAAAGAAGCTTGTGATAGTAGTGATATCAATGTTTCAAATCATTTTGCCGACGTCGGCAAAATGATAGATATTGCAAATGGGGCTCAAAGAGAAATAGAAGACATAATGCTCTCAAGATATGCTTGTTATCTTATAGTTCAAAATGCGGATTCAAGAAAAAATGTTGTTGCCTTAGGACAAACATATTTTGCAACGCAAACGATAAAACAAGAATTAATAGATGACTTTCAGCAAAATTCAGAAGATAAAAAGAGATTAGCTATTAGAAATGAATTAGCAGACCATAATAAATCTTTAGCAGAAGTAGCACAGATGGCAGGTATAGAAGATCCAAGGGATTATGCAGTCTTTCAAAATAGAGGTTATCAAGGATTATATGGAGGACTAGGGGCTAAAGAGATTAAGGAAAGAAAAGGGTTGAAAAAAAGTCATAAAATATTAGATTATATGGGAAGTACTGAGCTTGCAGCAAATCTGTTTCGTGCAACTCAAACTGATGAAAAATTAAGACGTGAAAATATTAAAGGTAAGTATAAAGCAAATGAGGTGCATTACAAAGTTGGAGCAAAGGTAAGAAAAACTATAGAGGAATTAGGTGGAACTATGCCAGAGAATTTACCAACACCAAAGAAGAGTGTAAAGGCAATAGAAAAAGAAGAACAGAAGAAGTTAAAGAATAATGGTGATTTGACTGAATAGATAAATAGTTGGAAAAATCATCTGGATTTAGCTTTTTATAAAATGGATGCAAAATCATTAGCAAGTATTATTAGCTAAATTATTTATTTGGAGGAAGTGTAGAATGGAATTGGTAAATATGTTTGTATCATATTGTCAGAGAGATGCCGTATACGCTGATAATATTGATTTATATTTTAAAAATAGAAATGTTGTTATACATAGAGATATAAGGGATATTAGTAATTGGAAGAGTATTCGCGAGTATATGCGAACAATCAGTGATATTGATTATGCAATCTTATTTGTAACAGATAACTATTTAAAATCTTTTAATTGTATGTATGAAGTATTAGAGGTGATGAAAGAAAAGAATTATGAACATAAAATTTTTCCTGTAGTAGTTGAAACAAGTATTTACTCAGCTTCAGGGAGAATACCTTACATAAAGTATTGGGAAGATAAGTATAAGAAATTACAAAATGAGATTATTCAAATAGATATTGTTAATGCGGGTAATCTAATAGATGATTTAAAAAGAACACAAAACATTTGCTTAACTATGAGTGAGTTCTTAAGTAAGATTGCTGATATGAATAATCCAAATATCTCAGATGTAAATATAGTAATAAAGAATAAGTTAAAAGAGCAGGGATTATTAGATAATGAAAAAGTAACTATCGATAATAGAATGAAGGAAAATAGAGATATTTTTTCAAGCTTAAACATTTCAAGAGTTAATGCAAATGCAGAACCAACAGATTTAGAAAAAAACAAGTTTATGACTACTGGGTTTGAAAACATAAATAAGCTGTTGAAAGAGCTCTGTAATCAGGTAGAGAAAGAAAATAGTAATATTAAAATTCAAATTGAACAGGTTGATACCAGAACGATTATATATGAGTTTTATAAGAATGGATACCAAGTTAGATTATTAAAATTATTTTTAGGAAACTGTTTAAGTAGTAGAGAAAATACTATAGGCTTATCTTGTGAAAACTACTCTTTTGGTAGTAATAATTCATTTAATGGAATAGTATCTTCGAAGGTACAAAATGGAGAATTAGCATTATACTTCTTAATGGGAATGTCATTTAGTCAAGAGTGTAAATCTATTGAGGAAGTAGTAAGAGAAATATGGACGAGTTATATACAACCTTATCTAAGCAGATAGAAAATGTTTAGTATTAGAAGAAATGCAGGATGCTACATTAATAGCAATGGCTCATGAATTAACTGACATGGTAAGAAAGAATAAAACTATTAATTGAGATAAGAAGGAATCAGCTAGAGCTGCAATGAGAAGAATGGTAAAGAGATTGCTAAGAAAATATAAATATCGTCCTGAAAAGGCAGATGGGGATGTAAGTATATCTATTAAGCAGGCTGAGCTTATGAGTGCGGGGATATAAAAATTTAAGGAATAATTATCTAATTATATCACAAAGGAGAATAGAGATAAAACAAGTAGTATTGAGATATATTACTTTAATTTGAATATATGAGTGGTTATTAGGTATACAAAATAAGTATATTGGCATATTATAATAGTAACAGAACTCGCTAAGCCACTTGTATTATTTGCAATGCTCAAATTGGCGAGACAGTCATTATACCGCTAAATATAATTAAATATTTAGCGGTTTTTTTATTAACTTATTTAGGGGGATATTTACGTGATAGAACTAAAAGGACCTAAAAGTTTCCACGAACAGATAGAAATACTTAAAAAAAGAGGACTAGTTATTTGTGATTATAAAAGAGCGGAATTTATCTTAAGTAACATAATGATTTTGAGGTGTAATAAAAAGATAATGTAAAACTGCAACCAGTGAGTGCAGAATTTAGAGGTAGAAAGCTTTAATACATGTATAAGATGTTCACGGAGGAGGGCTTACCAGTGAATGTTGATTTACACTTTATCTTATCCTAACTTGTGCAAGTTAATTTATCTAGTTGAATGATGAATTTCCAGATTGATTTATCCCATTTGCACAATAATTCGACTTGAATTTACACTTTATATTAACCT
>Ga0209123_1001352_pt1 | contig 24693 bp, 20 predicted proteins | sample BarGraIncu00431A_FD_184500 | JGI IMG/M metagenome (GOLD analysis project Ga0209123, IMG submission 184500) | Arctic peat soil microbial communities from Barrow, Alaska, USA - Barrow Graham LP Incubations 004-31A (SPAdes) (version 2) | ecosystem: Environmental > Terrestrial > Soil > Wetlands >...
TTGTTTTTATCCTTGCAAGCTGCCATGCAAGTATTACATCCAGCACAATACTTTTGCTGAAAATAAAATGCTAACTGCTTAGACATAAATTAAAACACTCCTTTCTTCATTCCTTTGTAATTTGGACCAAATTAGTATGTGTTGGATTGCCAAAAGCAAGAGGTGTAGGATGATACTTGGATAAAGTATTTATGCAACCTCGTCTATCAATTCCTTCTTTGTCCGGTTTCCACCAAGCACCTTGTGGTACAGATACAACTCCGGGCATAACGCGAGGAGTTACTTTAATTGGTAATACCATTGTTCCTCTACTATTAAATACTTTTACTGATTCCCCATTTTTTAATCCTCTCTTTTGGGCATCATAAGAACTAACCCATACTTCTTGAGGTTCTACCTCATCCATAAGTTCTATATTATCAAACATTGAATGCACCCTTCGTTTAGTATGGTGACCAATACATTGAAAAGGATACTTTTTTATCAGAGGATCTTCCGGTCCTTCCCATGCAGGTACATATTTAGGTACTGCAGGAATTTCCTCTGAATTATTTTTATTCCATAGCCTTTCGGAAAAAATTTCAATTTTTCCTGATGGCGTAGGAAATGGATTGTTAATAGGATCTTGAATTTGTTTTTCAAACGCAATAGATGGTTTATCATAATGCCATCTATAAATAGATTTTTCTTTAAATTTCGTATATGATGGAAATTCGGGATTTTTTTTTGCTGTTTCCTCTACAATATATTGAAGCCACTGCTGCACTGTCTTCCTCTGGGTAAATTGTTCTTTAATTCCAAATCTACCTGCAAGATCACTAATCCAATCATATCCATTCCTACATTCAAATATTGGTTCTACTGCTTTGTTCATATAAATAACATAATCTCCATGACCCCATGGAGTAACAATATCATCTCTTTCCATCATGTTATCTGCAGGTAGTAAGATATCAGCGAATTTGGCGCTTGACGTAAGAAAATGGTCACTAACAACAATAAACTCTGCCAAACTTTCATCTTCTAAAATTTTTGCAGTGTCTTTTGCATCAGCATGCTGATTTATTAAGCAATTACCCGCTAAATTAAATATAAGTTTAATATTTGAAGATAATTTTTCTACTCCTATAACACTTAATTCTGCCCCCATACCCTTTCCTCTTAGTATAGCATCCGGCCAACTAAACATAGAAATTTTAGCTTTATTCGGATTGTTGGAAGGAATTGTTCCTACAAAATTACTTCTTACTGGATATCCTGTGCCCGAAGCCCATCCACCGCTCACCCCAACATTCCCTGTAATTGCTGCTAGTACTGTTCCACTTCTTACCACTTGTTCACCATAAGCATGTCGCTGTGGTCCATAACCTTGGATTAACGCTCCAGGTCTACATAAAGCATATTCTCTCGCTAAATTAATTATAATATCTCTTGGCACCCCAGTAATGGCTTCTGCCCAAACAGGCGATTTTGGTGTTTTATCATTACCTTCACCTAAAATATAACTTTTAAAAGAATTACCACTTGGTATATCTAAAGGCATATGCTCTTCGTCAAAGCCCAAGCAATACGTTTCTACAAATTTTTTATCATAAATATCCTCTTCAATCATTACATATACCATAGCATCTAGAAGTGCACTGTCTGTAGTTGGCCTAATTGGAATCCACTGATCTGCTAAGGAAATTGCAGTATCTGAATATCTTGGGTCAATACATATAATTTTTGCACCTGCCTCCTTAGCTCTTTTAAGATACAATGCTGTATTTGTTCCGTGAATTGTTTCTGCTGGATTCCACCCAAGTAAGATAATTATTTTACAATTCACCCAATCTTCGCGACTGTTACCTGTATAGATTGTACCAAAGGTATAAGGTGTAGCTATTTGTGCACAGGCAGAACTATAACTTCCGTAAAAAGATAAATATCCCCCATACATTCCAAGCAGTCGACCCATCCATACTCGTTCTGAAACTCTTCCTGCATCACCAGAACCGTACTGCATATAAATAGCATCAGGACCATATTCCTGCATTATCCTCTTTGTATTTTTTGCAATAGTATCAATTGCCTCTTCCCAAGAAATGCGTTTAAATTTACCTTCGCCACGTTTTCCTACCCTTTTCATTGGATATTTTAATCTATCATAGTGATATAAATAATTACGATAAGACCTGCATTTTAAACAACCACGCAATTGTGGAGTGTCATACGAATCAGAAATATTATCTTCAGTAGATATCCTCACAATACGTTCATCTCTAACATGAACCTTAACAACGCATCGCCCTCCACAATTATGCGATCCTGAAGTTAATACGACTTTCTCTTCAGATTCATTAGTATTAGATTCATATTTTGAAAAACCATCACCATTAAACAAACTTTCCTTCATTATTTATCCTCCTGCAATAAAATAATTTATATCTACAAATCAGTTAGAGGTTTAAATTTTTATAGAATTCTATAGTTTTCTATAAAATCTGCTATTACATTTATATTATTCAAGTCTATACTAGGTATATTCAAATCCAAAATTTCATCTGTTGCTACTGCAATAAAAGTTGATATATTTGATTTGTCATCTTTGAATAATAATTTACAATCAATTTCCTTTCGATGTACTTCAATTTTAGGATATTTGTTATTTTTAAAACCTTCTATAAATACAATATCTACTTCATCAAAATTTTTAATTATATCTTCCACATCTATTTCTTCTTGTAATATTTTAACCATAGCTAGTTTTTCAGGACTTGAAATAATAACATTGTCTGCTCCGGCCTTAGTAAATCTATAACTATCCTTTCCTTTTTTATCTATATCAAACTTATGAGCATCATGTTTTAGTACCCCAACACTATACCCTCTTTTTTTTAAACATATAATCAAACCTTCAATTAAGGTAGTTTTCCCTGTATTCGATTTTGTTGAAACAAAAGAAATAATAAGTTTTTCTTTCTTATTCAAATATAAATCTTCCATTTAAAATTTCACCCTCACGCGCCGTTTCACGTTCTTCCGGTATTATTATTAATCCATTAGATTTAGTTAAATTCATTAATTGATTTGAACTTTGAGTTCCTATCTTATGTGCATGATAAAATCCATTTTCTTTTTCTAAATGAACATAAACAAAATCTCTTCTTCCTAATTTAGATTTAAAATCATTTGACAACCTCACGTCAAATTCATTGCTAAACAACTTCCTTTTTCCCATGATTTTTCTAATAGCAGGTTTAACAAATTCTTCGAAGGTTGTAATTACTGATAATGGATTACCTGGCAGTCCAAATATTAATTTTTTATCATATGTAGCAAAAGTTATAGGTTTCCCAGGTTTAATAGCTACCGAATTGAACTTTATATTTGCACCAACCTCAATTAAAATGTCTTCTATAAAATCATACTCTCCTACAGACACTCCACCAGATGTTATTATAATATCTGCTTTTCCCAGAGCAAGTTTAACCTTTTCTAGTATTAAACTTCTATTGTCTGTAACAGTTCCAAAAGATATTATCTCTGCTCCTGAATTTTCTATTAGAGAAGTTAATGTATATTCATTAGTGTTTCTTATTTTGCCTTTTTCCAATTTACTTTCTATGTCTACTAGTTCGTCCCCTGTTATAATTAAAGCAACTACAGGACTTTTGTACACCGTTATATTTGTGTACCCCAACGAGGCTAAAAGGCCTATTTCAGAAGTTCTAATTAAAGCACCTTTTTTTAGTGCAATATCCAAAGTCTTAATTTCTTCCCCTAATCTAATTACATTTTCCCATTGCTTAACTCTACTTTCAATGTATACTATATTATTTTCTTCCGCTGTTTTTTCAATCTTTATAACAGAATCAGCACCTATAGGCAAAGGCGCTCCTGTCATTATCTTAAATGCTTCCCCATTTTTTAATATGTCTTCACACCAATCTCCTGCTTTAATTGTTTTTTTAACTTCTAATCCTATTTTATTATCTTTATGTACACCAACGGTATCTTGACTTTTTATTGCATATCCATCCATTGCTGATTTATTAAATGGAGGTAAATTGTCGTTAGAATATATATCTTCTGCCAATACTCTATTATTACAATTTATTATATCTCTCTGTTCAAAAGATATATTTTCTGTGTTTTCTATAATTATATTTATTGCTTCATTTATATTAATCAATATTAGATCTCCTTAATAAATTATATATTATTGCATTTTAAAGAAAATAGTATAACCTTCCGCTATAACATCCTAAATAATAATATTGCTATACTCTCCTTTTAACAGACTATGCTTTAGTGGTCTTTATAAATTTACGTATTTTAAAATATGCTAGTCATATTTTTTTAAAACTTTACTGATTTTTTTCTTTATTATAATATTAGGTTCTGTGCCTTTGTTTAATCCTTGAAAAGTGTTGCCTTTAAATGTTCTGCTTATCTTTGAATATCCACTATATTTTTCTCGTAGTTCTTCTATTGGTCCAGCGTCTAATGCCCTCATAATACACCCCGCAACACATGCTGGTTTCAACCCTTCTTTTATTCTGTCTATACATAGATTACATTTTGTCATTTTGGGTTTTTCCAAAGAACTAATTTTATAGCTATAAAGACCATCATCATAAAATTGAGGACTACTCCAAGGGCAGCTTTTCTTGCATAATCTACATGAAATACACTTCTTAGTGTCATCAGTAAGTACTATGCCATATTCAGATTCTTTATAAATGTAGTTAGTTGGGCATACTCGAACACAAACCGGATCATTGCAATGATTGCAAGACACACTAAAATTCAAGACATCCACATTCGGAGGCACATCACCATGCTCCGTCACAATTATTCTGCGCCAATTTTCTTTCATATGATACTTTCCGTACTCTTCATAATTTTGTTCACCACTACTTCCAGGCAAATTTTCATATTCTGATGGTTCTTCGTAAATCTCTTTGGATATCCAGTTTAAATCAGGATTTATTTTGGCATCTCCCCGCAGCTCACCATTCCATGCCTTACAAGCCATAACACAAGCTTTACAATTTACACATCTGGTCTGGTCAAAATAAAATCCCCATTGCTTCATAACTCTCACTCCCTTCGTAATTTATTGTAAATTATGTTGGTTTAATGCTACTTATTTCGCAAAAACTACCGCCGGCATTCATTCCAAGACCATCAATAAATGGGTCCAGTACACCTGAGTTTAAATCTGGCGTAATAGTATTGGGACAACCACCAACATCTACAGGAACAACATGCTTTTCACAAACACCATCATAATTACTATCAAACCAGGCTTCATAAGTCTCATTTGTACTTGGTCTGTACCATGCCCCTTCACCAATTGCGATTGTACCAGGTGCAATCCGTCTTGTGACCCTTACAGGAATTTTTAAACAACCACAATCACTATATATATACACAGTTTGGCCGTCTACAATCCCCCTTTTTTCTGCTTCAATATGGTGTATCTCCGCAGCATGAGGATTTTGTTCCTTAAGTATTGGTACATTGTCGTAAGTAGTATGGGCCCTATTTGGAACATGAGGTGTAAATAGCTGAAGGGGATATTTAATACCTTTTGCACCAATCTTGCCACCCCTCTCCAAAACATCCTCAAAACTCTCTTGCGCCATTACATGCTGTGCCTTAGCTACTCCCAGTACCATTCTTCCACGTTCTGCAAAATAAGGTGAATAGAAATTGATCATACCTGTATCAGTGTCGTATTCACCTGGCTTAATATTCTCAAGAAAAATAAAAGTTTTATCCAATGGCACTGGCAGCTTAAAGCTTCCTTTTTCAATAATTTCATCAAAACCAGGGAGTTTAATATTAGGGTTTATTTTCTTGTACTCCTCTGGTATTGATGCCCCCTCCCATTGCTTTTCCATAATCTTCTTATCTCCCATAGACTTTATAGAATAATCTATTCCTAGTCTTATTGCAAGCTGCTCATTTATCCACCAATCCGGTTTCGATTCGTAAAGTCCCTTTAAAGGTCCATTATTTACAAAAGTATCAGAGTATGATGAAAATCCAAAGAAACTCTCTTCAAAAGTTGTAATCGTTGGAAGTACTATATCACACATTGCCGCAGTTGCAGTCATAAATCTTTCATATCCCACAGTATGTTTTAGCTTGTTCCATGCTAAAAGCCTCTTATTAATATTCTGCGTTTGATTGAATGTATTGCTACAAATAGCACCCCTTACATACATCTCCACAGTTAGCTTTGCTTTAGGGCCAAGGTCAATATTATTCATTTTAAGAACATCTCCGCGCAACTGCTCATGAGTTCTCCCATCTAATCCATTTAATATTACGTCACTATCTTTGAATACAGAAAACATTATACTTCTTGTAGGGTTAAAAGGTACAACACCCGATTTATCATAACTTCCTTCTGGCCTATTACCGAGCTTTACCTTATACCCATCATCAACACTTATATCTCCATATCCACCACCTCTTTTATTTGTGTTTCCAGTCATTGAAGTAATGGCAATTATCATCCATGAAAAATACATTCCATTTTGAGTCCTTTGAGCTCCGCCATTAAATCTAGAAAATATAAAAGATGGTTTTGTAGTAGAATACTCCACCGCAAAATCTTCAATAACTTGTGAAGGTATTCCAGTAAGTTTTTCCGCCCAGCTTAAAACACCGGCGTATCCTCTATTTTCTTCTTCTAATTTGTCTAGGTACTCTATAAATGATTGACCTTGTGGGACAGTAAATGTTTTTCCAGCATATGACTCTCCCGTTATTGGATGTTTCTTTAAAGACTTGCTAATAACAGTATCTTCTGGAAAAAAACCGAAGCAATATTCTTTAAGAAAACTAACATCGTGAAGTTTTTTCCTATAGATAACATTTGCCATTGCTGCAAGTAGTACACTATCTGTGCCAGGATGTAACGTTATAAGTCCTGGTACCTTCCCTTTACCTGTAGCCATTGCAAATGCAGTATCTGTCCCTCTTACCTCCACCACTGTAATGGGTATTCCAGCTTCTTTTGCTTTCATCATTATAAATGGAAGATTTGGAATAGTAGCAGCAATATTACAAGCCCAAATAATTATATACTTTGACCTTAAAATATCTATGGCGGGATTTCCTCTAGTTGTATTAAACCTACCAATTGCACCAAACATGGCAGCAGAAATGTTTCCAAATGAATAACTACCAAACCTTTTAAGGCACGGACCAATATTTGGGGTAATACCTCCTTCATCCCATACCGGTAGATATCCAAGTTCATCTTTCCTTTTTTGCATTTCCCTATACCATTTTGTAACGGTATCGAGCGCCTCATCCCAGGAAATTCGTTTGAACCCCCGAATATTTCCTCTCTCAAGTGTCTGCTTGAGCGGATATTTTAACCTGTCAGGTGCATACACTCTCTTCATCTCACAAAGTCCCATGAGGCAAGCCCTTTTCTGTAGTGGCAGCAGTGACTCGTCTTTATCAAAGGATCCTTCTCTTTGTATATCACCGGCAGAAGTTATTTTGGAAATTCTGCCATCATCCATATGAAGTTTCAACATACAAGTTCCACCGCAGTGCAATGTATGCATGGTCATTACCGTTTTTATTTCTTTAATATTTTTTTTATAATTATCACTCATACGTTTCACTCCTTATGACCACTTTACATGTTTTATGGTTCTTGCATAAATCACTCTTAACATAAATATTTCTCATTAACTATTTAATACAACTTATTAAAAATAGTGCCCAAAATTGGGCACTAAAATATTATTTACTACTAAAAACAGACTGATCAATAATTGTCTTCACATCTATTTCCTTTGGCAATGCTTTCGCTTCATAAAATACATCCGCAACTTTCTGTAATTTGCTTATATCCTCATCTTCTACAGGTCTAGTAACTTGTTTACCTTGTCTCGTAAGCAATGACGTTGCAATACTTGCATCAAGTCTTGTGAGCTTTGAATATACTTTAACATATTCATCTTTGTTTGCGTTTGTCCATTCTGTAGCCTTTGCAGATCTCTCAAGAAAATCCTTAATGGCCGCTACTTTCGCAGGATCTGCTAGTGCTTTATCAGAAGCAGTTACAAAACTCATTCCAGTATTTATATTTTCACCATCACGAATTAATTTTGCGCCTTGAACTTCTGCTAGTGAGTAATATGGATCAAAAATTGCCCATGCCTCAATTTCACCTGCTATGAAAGCCACAAGAGCATCAGTAGGCAGAATATATCTCACTTTTACATCATTAATAGTAAGCCCTGCTTCTTTTAGAGCTTCAATAAGTAGATATTCTGATACACTTCCTTTTGCAGAAGATACTACTACAGTCTTTCCTTTTAACTCTGATATACTTTTTATTGAAGATTTTTTTGGTACTATTATACTAACTGATTTTGGTGAAGAACTATTCGTTGCTACTATTTTCAAGGGTACTCCAGCAGTTGCTGCGAAAAGCACAGGCGTGTCGCCTGCGGGTGCAGTATCTACTCTCCCTGACCTGACAGCCTCAAATAAAGGCGCCGCACCTTGAAAATTAGCCCATTCTATTTTATACGGTACTCCTTCTAATGCTTTCGCGGCTTCTAGTTTTGTCTTTGTTCCATTTGCCTGGTCACCCACTACTAGAGTAACCTTTGAAAGGTCTATGGTACTTACACTGCTCTCCTTTACTGTGCTGGTTGTTACCACCTTGTTACTGCACCCACCAATTAATAATGTTGTTGCAATTAATACAGAAATAAGAATGGACTTTTTCATTTTTTTACCCCCTATTTTTATATAAATAAAGGAGACTAAGCTTAATTCTAATAATAGAATAGCTTAGTCTCCAGTTTTCCGGTCAACACTTTTAATATTTATTTACAATTAATTTATCTCTCCTTATAGGTTATCATATAAGTCTTCAATAAGTGTAAGACTACCCTTATATCCTGCATATGTTCTATTGAATATAAGACGGTCAGTAATTGGATATGAGATAATGCTACATTGAATATCATTTTCCAATGCAAATTCCCTTTCCTTTGTACTTCCTATCAGTAGAGTTATTTCTTCATGTTCTTCTAATTCCTTCTTTATTTTCCATTGGTCAGTTTCAAAAACTATTTTAGGAGGCCTTGCATAATCAAGTTGCGATAACTGTTCATTTATACGATTAAAATCTTCTGGACGAAATATAGGATCTGTAATTATAGCAACAATTGGTGTGAAGCTATAATCATTGGCGAGGTACCTAGTAATTCCAACAACCGTATTTGCATCTCCAACCACAGCAAATTGCTTCCAGCTCATTGCACCAATAGCCGTTTCAAGGTAACTATAAACATAATCCTCTTCTTCTATAATTACCTCTTCTCCACGTTTTTCTATACCTAATTCTTTTGCAACAGCACGAATAAATGATGAGGTATCACTTGCTCCAATTGGTAATCCAGGCCATCTTAGATAAGGTACACCAAATTGCTCCTGATATTCTTTTGATGCACTTTTTAAAAGCCATGGTGAAATGATAATATTAAGTGCCGCTGCTGATGAATTTCGAATATCTTCAATACCCTGATGTCGAGTGAAGAATGTATTAACCTTTAATCCAAGCTTTTCAAGAATTCTTGTAAGTTCTTCGAAATTACCCTCCCAAAATGGGTCATGATATGGCATAATTCCAAATAGATTAACAAGATTATCCTGACGCTTGGCAGGCTTTACGATATGCTCCAAAAGTGAACTAAATGCTATTTCATACCCCCTATAACTTTCCCCTAGGAAACCTGGGGTTTCAATAGGATATATGGGTATACCTTTTTTCCTAAACTCCTCTGTGACACTTTTTATATCATCACCTATGATGCCGGAGGTACAACCAGATAGTACAAAAAACGCATCTGCCTCTAATATTTCAATTGCACCCTCTATTGTTTCCCTTAAATGATCCTCACCTCCAAAGACCACATCTTTTTCCAGCATATTTGTACATGGAGTTGATACACCTGAAACATAAAATGGTGATCTACCCCCAGCTTGACCTGCTTCACCTGCTGTTGTCTGCATACAACAACCTGGGCCAGCATGATATATTGGTACAACATGGTTTATTGCAGACAAAACTGCATTAACACCCCCTAACGCACAATTTCCACGAGGACTTTCAGTAATTAATGACATAAAAAAACTCCCTTTCTACTTAACTAAAATTATTTATCTGTTTAATTTACTCAATTTGTTTAATAAATTTAAAAGCATCCTTCTCATACCATGATTCTTTATATGGCAATCGTGCATGTTTGGCAAGTTTTTTATTAAAGCCTGGATTCTCTATCTGATCCGCAATTTTATTTCCAAGATATAATATCCCATCATATCCCATTGTAGGTCGTTTCATATCTAGAACGTGTGTGGTAGGTATCCCAAGTCTAGCCGACCAAGAAGGGACTCCGATAAACACATCAGGTTTTAGTTTTTTAACAAGGTTTATCTGCTCAAATGGCTGCATATTAGCAATATCTATAACATAATCGCCATGTATTCCATTTAGATACTCTATATCGATTTGAGCATCATCATCATATGTTGGAGTTTCAAGACCGACTAGTTTCATACCAAAATCATCAATAAGAGCTGCTGCTGCAAAAGACCGCCCACTTCCACCACAAATGAATACCCTCTTACCGCTAAGACGCTTACGAATATTTTCAATTAAAGGTAGTATCCGTTTATGTTCCTGCTCAATATGAAGTTCTGCTTCCTTTTCCTTTCCAACAAGTGCTGCGACTCCTCTAAACCATATATCTGTATTTCGAACACCAATTGGCATTACAGTATGTGAAAATGGGATATCATAATCTTGCTCTAGAGTTTTCATAAATTCATCTGCAAATACCTTGCAAATGGCTGTTGATCCTTGCGCTGCTGGTATCTTTTTTATTTTTTCAAGTGAACTATAAAATGGAATGTAATTAGCATGAAGATCTAATATGGAAAGCATGCGTTCAATTTCAACCTGATCTTTATAACTTACAGTTGTTGGTGCAAATAGATTAATTAATCCCTTTTCCTTTGGCACTTTTTTACCATCAAATATATATTTTGCTATAGATATAAATGCAGTATCAAATCCAGAAGCACAAACTTTGGTTTTAAATCCTTCACAATGAATGGGAACTAAAATTGTGTTTAATTCCTTTTGTAGTTCAGATGAAACGCCATCAATATCATCACCAATAATTCCAGATGCGCAAGATGCAAAAATAAAAATCAGTTTAGGGCTATAACGCTCATATGCTAAAAGTATAGCCTCCCTAAGCTTTTTTTCTCCACCGTGAACTATATCTATCTCATCTAAATTTGTAACTATCATTTTAACATTTTTTATTAATTTTACGCCTCTATGTGCCTGCCCTACCTGGTATAAGTCATTTGCCATTGAAGCACACCCAACGCAACCTTGAGGAGAGTGTACTATAAATACAGAATCCTCCATGGACATTAGCGCAGACATACTATTAATCTGCTGACATTGCAATCCTTGGCTAAATGTTCTATCTGCCATCTTAAAGCATTTTTTCTCAAATTGATCCGCTAGTTCTTTACTGTTGCCACCACAGTCATTATATGTGAACGGCCTACTTTCCCTTATTCCTGTATAATCATTACTCATAGAAATTTTACCTCTCTTATTAATTATTAATTTACAACTTAATTACTACATTAAGTGAATCCTTATTAGGCTTTTAGGCTATTTTCTCCCAGCTCATCTGCTTTTTTAATAGCTTGCTCAAGTAACTTAATATTTACTTCGAAGTTCAACTTATCTAATGCATGTTCTATAATTTTAACACCATTTGCAACTTCTGAGATTTTACTAGAAACATTATCTATAATTCCCAGTTGTTTTAGGGTAACAGGTAAATTTAGTTTATTAAGGAATATAATAAGATCATCTATCTCTTTTAGGGATTTTCCTTCCATAATAAACTGAACTATAAGCCCAAATATCACCTTTTCACCATGAAGACTTTCATGGGTGTCAGCGATAGACGTAAAGCTATCGTGCAGAGCATGTGCTACTGCTCCTCTATGATTCCCTCCATTTATACTTCCAACAATTCCAGCTAGTATGATAATTGAATCTACCACTTCACTAAGTTCCTGAGTTACTTTGCCATTTCCACCATTTTGAGACACTATAGCAGCACTATTATTTAATATTTCAAGAGCAAGTTTAGAGGTTTCAATCCCTATTCTAAGAGAAATATCATTAATTCCGTCATGTGCATGTGGAGCTGATTCATACCATTTAACGATAGTATCACCGATACCTGCATTTAAAAAACGTACTGGTGCTGCTGAAATTATCTTTGTATCCACCAAAACAAGCTTTGGTGAGGTATTCAGCCGTATATATTCTGTGTGTCTTCCAAATTCATCATATACTACAGTTAAAGCTGACCAAGCTGCGCATGTCGCTGCAATAGTGGGAACTGTAACTACATTAACATTACTCCTCTCCCCAACTACTTTCACCAAATCCAAAACACGACCTCCACCTACACCAATAAGTATATCTACATTAAGTTCCTTAACAAGTGATGTATATTTTTCTATATTATCTAAGGTGCAATACCCCTTGAACTCATTAACTTCAAATTTTACTCCTGAAGCTTTAAGACTTGAGGATAACTCCTCACCAGCAACTGATAATGCCGTTATTCCTCCTACTATAAGTGCGCTTTTACCTAGTTTAACTATATATTCTCCTGCTGATTTTAGAATATCCGGTTCGTTAATATAGATTTCTGGTGTTCTTATCGTAATCATAAATAATTCCTCCTCTTTTTTATTAATATTAAATTAAAACAATCCACGCAAAAATAGGTAGATTTTACTAACAAAATTAGTAACATATCTACCTCCAGTTATCTGGTCAATAAATTTTATTCAGTATTCCTATATGTTTTATATACTTTATTATATACAATAATTATTAAACTTGTCAATATATTTTATTAACTATTGACAACAATAATTTTATATTTTATAATAATGCCAATGTAATACTAGTTTTATTTAGTTAACTGGAAAACCAGAGGCTGAACATATTTGTTCAGCCTTTTAATTTTTTTTGAAAGGGGATTTATTTAATGACCAAACTTAAATACAGAAAATGCTTAGATAATATTGCTTCATACACTCCCGCAAAATCTTTAGAATCTCTCAAACAGGAATATGGTCTAGATAACATTATCAAATTGGCCGCCAATGAAAATAACTTAGGTTTTTCACCTTTAGTTGAGACAGCAATTCATAATGCGATCAAAGATATTTTTCTTTATCCTGATATGTTTTGTACTAAACTTAGGTCAAAACTAACTCAAATTCATAACATAAAAGAAAATCAGCTTATTTTTGGCAACGGTTCTTTTGAACTTTTATCCTTAGTTGCGCAGGCTTTTATTAGCCCAGGAGAGGAATCTATTATTCCTATCCCCTCCTTTGGTTGGTACATAAACGCAACACTATCTATGGATGGAGTAGTAATAAGGGTACCACTAAAAAATCATAGCATTGATTTAGAGAATATCAAATCTAAAATAACAGATAAAACAAGTGTCATATGGATATGCAATCCAAACAATCCAACTGGCACTATACTTTCAAAAAAGCAACTTGAAGATTTTTTAGTAACAATACCAACTGATGTCATTATTGTACTAGATGAGGCTTACTATGAATATATTAATGATGTTTCTAACCTTGATACAATATCATTAATTGAAAAATATCCCAACATTATTATTTTAAGAACTTTTTCTAAAATACATGGGCTTGCATCACTAAGAATTGGGTACGGAATAGCTGCTCCCGAAGTAATTAGTATTTTAAATAAAGTAAGGCTACCCATAAATATCAATGCCTTAGCACAAGTTGCTGCACTTGCAAGTCTTGATGATTTAGAATTTAAACAAAAGGTCCTTACAAATAACATCAATGGTAAAGATTTACTTATTAAACTTTTTAATGAACTAAATTTAGATTTTATACCTTCTCAAACAAATTTCATAATGGTGAATGTAAAAAAAGACAGTACATTGGTTTTCAATGAACTTCTTAAAAAAGGTATTTCCATCCGTCCTGGTTTGGAGTTTGGTATGCCAACTTGGCTCAGAATTACTATTGGAAGACCTGAAGAAAATTTAGCATTATGCAAAAAACTAAAAGAAGTTTTAAATTCAATATAAAAATGAAAATTTAATATTGACAAAAATGTTAATAATGTTATAATCAATACTAATCAGATCAAATTGCTAGGTTTCAGCTAACCAGATAACTGGAGGCTTTGAATATTAAAAATATTCAAAGCTTTTTTTGTTACTATTATTTAAGTAGGAACATCAAAATATATAGTAATACCTAGTAATTAGATACGTTAACTACGAAAGGAAGTTTTAAAAATGAAAAAAGCCAAAATTATTTCTGTATTATGTGCCATATCTATTTTGTTTGTAGGTTGTGGATCAACTGCAACCACTAGTAACAGTAGTAACGTAACTAGTAACAAAACTGCTACCACAAGTAGTGTCGATCTTAGCACCGTTACAATTACAGTTGGAGAAACTGGTTGGAAATCTAAAGAAGCTCAATTTAAGGCTGCTGGCCTTGACGACACACCGTACAAAGTAGAATATGTTAATTTTCAAGGAGGAAATCTTCAGTTAGAAGCCCAAGCTGCAAAACAGCTTGATTTAGCTTCAACAAGTGAAATTCCACCGATTTTTGCTTCTCAATCAACTAATGGTGGAAATTTTAAGGTTATTGCTTATTCGCAGGCTAATACTCTTCTGCAAGAATTAGTAATTCCAAAAGGTTCTAAATTAAAAAGCGTGGCAGATTTAAAAGGTAAAAAGGTAGCATATGTAGACTCAACAACAGCTCATTATTTTCTTCTAAAAATGCTTCAAGAAGCTGGACTCACTTGGTCAGACATTACCCCAGTTGAATTATCTACTCCTGATGGAGCAACTGCACTTATTGGAGGTAAGGTGGATGCCTTAGCAAGCTATGGGAATGCAATTATTACCGCTCATCTTAACGGAGCAACAACACTTGCCAGTGCAAAGGACATCCTTTCTGGCAACTTTCCAATTGAAGCATCATTATCTGCAATTAGTGACCCTGGTAAACATGCGGCTATAGTAGATTATTTATCTAGACTTAATAAAGCAACTGCTTGGACAAGAGAAAATAGTGAAGAATGGGCAACTCTAGTTGCTGCAGCTACTAAACAACCTCTAGCTCAAGCTCTTTCAACCTTTAAAGAAGCAGAGGCCCAAACACCTACTAAAATCAGTCCAACTTCAAAGGAGGCTATTGCTTCTCAACAGGATATAGTAGATACCTTTTTTAAGGTAGGTCTCTTAAAAAGTAAAGTTGATGTTAGTTCCTTCTGGAGTAATGCTTTTGATGATGAGTTAAATAAAGCTTTGGGTCAATAGGTATAATTAAAAATAGCAAATTATTATATTATATATAATTTGAAAAAACAAAAAAACAAAATGCGCTGTAAACAACGCATTTTGTTTTTTTATAATTGAGAAACTACTTTTTCAAATCTCTTTAAACCTTCAACCAATAATTCTCGAGGACATGCAATATTTATCCTAATAAAACCTTCCCCATTCTCCCCATAAACTGAACCTGGATTAATCCATAGTTTCTCATCCTTCAAAAGTTTGTCAGTAAGTTCCTTTGATTTAATTCCAATTTTTCTACAATCTATCCATATAAGATAAGTTGCCTCAGGTGATACAACCTTAAGTTTAGGTAAATTATTTTTAATAAAACTATTTAAATATTTCAGATTGTCTCCTAGATATTCTATCAATTGCTCAAGCCATTCTTCGCCTTGAGTATATGCTGCAATTAACGCATGCTCACCTATTACATTGATTTCTCCAATTTCATTTATGTATAAAGTACTTTTTACCTTATCTTTTAATTCTCCATTTGGAATAATCATATTTGAAACCTGAAGCCCTGCCATGTTAAAAGTTTTACTTGGGGATGTACAAGTTATTGAGTTCATCTTAAATTCCTCACTAATTGATGCAAATGGTATATATTTATATCCACCAAAAACAAGATCGCAATGTATTTCGTCTGCTATTACAAGAACTCCATGTTCTATACAAATTTCTCCTATCCTAACTAATTCATCTTTAGTCCAAACTCTTCCTGCTGGGTTATGTGGACTACACAAAATAAATAACTTCACCTTAGGGTCTGAGGCTTTTCGCTGCAAATCCTCAAAGTCTATCTCATACTTTTCACCATTGAATATCAAATCATTTACAACAGTTTCGCATTTATTATTTGTAATTACTCTATAAAACGCATTATAAACAGGTGACTGTATTAGTACCTTATCCCCGGGCTCAGTAAAAGTCCTAATTACATATGATAGTGCAGGAACAACGCCAGTACAAAACACTATCCAATCCTTCTCAATTTTAAAATTATATCTCTTTCCCCACCACTGGCTTATAGCATCAAAATATGCTTTAGAATGTAGTGTATATCCAAATATACCAATATCAAGTTTTCTTTGCACCGCATCCAGAATTGGTTGTGCTGCTTTAAAATCCATATCAGCTATCCACATTGGTAGTACATCCTCATCATTTGATCTATCCCATTTAATGCAGCTTGTATCTCTACGCTCAATAATCTCATCAAAATTGTATATCATTTTTATCACCTTCCATGTATTATAATAACATAAGATAGCATCCTTATAAAATGCTACCTTATGTTTAAAATACATATTTACTATAAATATTACATCTTTTAATTTAACCTATATTGCATACTCTAATACTACTGAGTATATGTCCTCTAATAACCTTAATCCACCCTGATAACCTACATAAGAACGATCTAATACCAACCTTTCTGTTACAGGCATAGATATACCCACATAGTGACCATTTAATTCCTTGGCAATAGTTTTATCCCAATTACTTCCTAAAACTATTGGTCTCCCAGGAAAATAAGTATTCCTTAGTTCTTCATGAATTTTACCACCATCAATAGTAAATTCAACCTCTGCTGTAATTCCATATTTATAATCTTTAAATTGTTCTCTTACTAAATCCTGATATTCTTCTGGAGTATCCTCAACAATATATTGCTTTGATGGAAATAACCCCATATCATTTACAAGAAATCTTGAAGCTGCCAATGCATAATTACTGTCAGCAATTATTACAAACCTTCTTCCAACTTCACGAGTCTCAAGTAATATATCCGCAATACGTTCAATAAAGTAATAAAATTCATCTTCATGCTTTTTAATAACTGACTCAATTAAATCAAGGTTAACTCCGGCATATTTTCCAACAGTCCTTAAAAATTTACCGGTTTCATATGGTCCAATTGGAAGTACAGGATAATGCAGATAAGGCGTTCCGAACTTTTCCTCTAATGACTTAATGTTTTTAAGACCAACCCAAGACGATACAAGTAAATTAAAAGAAGCACTTGGGATTTTGTCTAATGCCTTTACACCATTTCCTGGTCCAAAAATTACATTTGGTACTAATCCTATTTCTGATAATAAAATTCCTAGTTGTTTTAAATTACCATACCAAAACGGATCATAAACTGGAACTGTAGCCCATATATTCACTAATTTTTCTGCAACTGGTGCTGGTTTTAAGTATTGGTCAATTATCGCTTGAATTACAAGCTCATGTCCCAATATATTATTCCCTTTAAACCCTGCAGTTTCAGCAAATATTACAGGCTTTCCACTGTCTTTAAATCCTTTTACTACTTCACCCACATCATCGCCTACAATTTCAGTAACACAACCACTTAAAACAACAAAGAAATCAGCATCTAACACTTTAAGTGAATTTGCTATTGTCTCCCTTAATCTTTCATCTCCACCAAATATAACTTCTTTTTCACTTATGTTAGAAGATGGATATATCTGAGGTGATATATATCCTGAAGATTGTCCTCCATTGGATGTTGCAAGGGCGCCAGCTAGCTTTACACCGCAACCTGGCCCCGCATGAAGTATCGGTACCGCTCGTTCTATAGATTGAACTGTTTGCTGTGCTCCAAGTGCACATACGTATCTTGGTTGATCTAAAATATCAGGCATTTACAATCTCCTCCTCAGTTTTAAGAAATACTGAATGATGCTGTTTTAGCCACCAATCTGTATATGGTAATTTAGTATGATCTCTCAAACTATTTGCAAGACTCCTATTTGTAACTGCATCTAAGATTTGATATGCAAAGTTTAGAATTCCATCATAGCCAAACGCTGTATATTCATCACCTACAAATATTGAAGCCGTTCCTTGTTTCATAGCCCAAACTGTAGTGCCAGGATGGCGAGAAAGGTATATATCCGGTTTTAGACTTTGAAGTATGTTCATTACCTCATAATTTTGTTGATCACTGACACTAAATGGTACATCCTCTGACAAGTTTTCAGTTAAATAATTATATTCTGCTGCTTGTTTACCATGATCATATTGAGGATCTAGATGCCAAGCTGATGCCCATAACACCTTAATTCCAAGTTCATCTAACACACGAATATAATTCAAAGTAAATCCCGGTCCCATTCCAATAACAGCTTTTAAACCTTTTAATTTTTTCTTTACTTCTTCTAGTTCTGGAGCAATTCTTATACGCTCCTTTACTATATATTCTTCTACTTCCTTCTCTTTTCCTATAGCTTTTCCTAACCCTCTTATCCAATCTTCATACCCTGCTATTCCATGTGGATGAAGTGTTCTTACATAAGGTACACCATATTGTTCTTCAAGCCCATTACCAAGATAAGTTCCAAGAGTGCCACATATTGAAACTGTGGCTATTGATTCTGATATTTTCGAAAGTCTTTCAACAGTTACGCCTCTAGGAATAAATAAAGGCTCTACACCGAAGTTTGCAAATATTTCAGTTATTTTCTTTCTTTCACTCCCAAAGAAATTTATAAAATTAACCACGTTTGTTTTTTTCTCAGGTGGCTTAACAATTCCAGTAAGTATAGCATGAAACGCTGCATCAAAACCCGATGCCCAAATTTTAGTTTTAAATCCTTCACAAAATACTGGAATTACAGGTATCGGTAATTCCTCTTTGAGCTCCTCAACTGCGCTTGTAATATCCTCACCTATAACTCCTGATACACATGAAGTTGAAACAAATATAGCTTTTGGTTTATACCTTTCATAGGTCTTTATTACAGTATCCTTAAGCTTTTGCGTTGCTCCAAATACTGTGTCATTCTCATTCATATTGGTACTTACAAAAACTATGTTTCGCTCATCTATTCCTTGTTCTCTAATCATAGACTTATAAACACTATTACTACCTATTGCTCCAGCTGTACAACCTACAGGTGCATGATTTACTTGAACAGCATCTATAATTCCAGACACTGTACCCTGAGCACAACCTGCATTACAAAGTGTAGCTTGATTAAAACACCTTTCTCCATTACATAATTTTCCACATTCAAGTTTCTTACCTATGTCTTTTATACTTCCACAATAACCAGTAATTGAACTTAAACGATTTTCCCTTGTTTGTGCTTCCGCTACATCAAGATTTATTGCCATATTCATTCCTCCAATAAAATTATATTAAAAAAGCCATATCCCACTCTTTGTAGAATATGGACTCTAGTTTATCTAGTCAACATATTCAAAATGTATTAATTAACATTAAATTTAAATTGTATAATTCCAATCTGGAACTATTCTTTTCAAAAACTGCTTTGTTCGTTCTTCCTTAGGATGTTTAAATATATTCTCAGGTGTCCCTTCTTCTACTATTACTCCGCCCTCCATAAATATTACTTTGCTAGCTATATCATAAGCAAAAGACATTTCATGGGTAACCACAACCATTGTAATTCCCTCCGCAGCTACTTTTTTCATCACCGTTAATACCTCACCCACAAGTTCAGGATCAAGTGCTGATGTAGGTTCGTCAAAAAGAATTACTTCAGGATTTAGTGCAAGTGCACGAGCTATCCCGACACGTTGTTGCTGACCTCCTGAAATTTGTGATGGATATGCATCATATTTATCTGTAAGTCCTACCTTGTCAAGCATTTTTCTACTTATTTCTTCTGCTTCTTTTTTAGGAACTTTTCTAGCAGTTATTAAACCTTCCTTTACATTTTCAAGAACTGTTTTATTGTTAAAAAGGTTATATGTCTGAAAGACCATAGCTGTCTTTCTACGTATGTTTAATATATCTTTTTTTGTTGCATGCTTAAATTTAACTTTAGTTTCACCTATGGTTATTTCACCATCATCTGCTTTTTCCAAGAAATTAATACATCTTAAAAGTGTAGTCTTTCCCGAGCCACTAGGGCCTAATATTACTACAACTTCACCTTTTTTAACCTGGATATCTACTCCTTTTAAAACTTCATTTTTACCAAAAGCTTTGTGTATTCCTTTTACCTCTATCAAAGTGCTACCCCCTTACCATATTGCTTCAAATGCTTTTCCAGTATATATGAAACTCTCTCAAAAATGATACATATTACCCAATAAACTATCGCTGCTGCAACATAGGCTTCTAGGAACAAATAATTTCCTGTTGCTGTTATTAATGCTCCATTCATCACATCTGTTACTGATATTAAAAATGCTACTGATGAGCCTTTAAAAAGTCCTATTAGACTACTACATAGCATAGGAACCACTACAGGAAATATCTGTGGAAGTATAATTCTACTTAAAGTTTGAGTTTTTGACATCCCAACAGAATATGAAGCCTCATACTGTCCTTCATCCACCGACATAAGCCCTCCACGTATTATTTCAGATATAGTTGCGATAGCATATATTGAAAGTCCTATAATTGCTACATAAATAAGATCTATATCTTTAGAACGTATTGTCCAATGAAATAACTCTGCAATTACATCAAAACCCTGAATTAATCCAAAATACATAATTAATAGTATTAACGATACTGGTATCCCTTTAATAATAACAACGTATATTTGAGACAATTTGCATAGAACCTTAACTTTGTACACTCTTGTTATTGCAACAAAAGTTCCTAAAATGATTCCAATTACAAGTGGTACAAAAGCAAGAACCAGTGAAACCGGTGTAAATTTAATTGCAGCCTTTAAAGCTACAATCATAAAGTTGAAATCAAATTCCATAATACCACCTACCATCACTTATAATTTTAACGAAACTTTTTTATATTCAACCCTTTTCTCTATAAGAATAAATCCCTTCTCTAATAAGGTTCCTAATACAAGAAAAATAATTGCTGCTGCAATATATGCTTCTATAGAATGATATGTTGTAGCACCTATTGCTTTTGCTTTTCCCATCACATCAATTATTCCAATTGTAAAAGCTAAAGACGTATCTTGCAAAAGCCCTAAAAAACTAGTTCCTAAGTTTGGTAGTGCAATTAGTAGTGATTGAGGTGCCACAATGCGAGAAAAAGTCTGTAACCTTGTCATGCCTACTGAATATGCGGCTTCTGTTTGACCAAAATCTACACTTAGAATAGAAGCCCTAATAATTTCACTCATAAAAGCTGCCGCATTCAACCCATATGTTATTATTACAAAATATAGTTTATCCCATCTGTTAATATCAATACCAATAATTAACAAAACACTCGGCAATCCAAAATATACTATAAATAGTTGCACTATCATTGGAGTTCCTCTATTAAAAGATATATATATAGTAGCTAACTGACTAAGTATAGGTATTTTATAGAGCCTGAATAAAGCTAGGACTATACCTAAAATGAGTCCTATTACAGTTGCAGATACTACAATCAGTAAGGTAATGTGAAGGCAAGATAACAATTGGGGTAAATCCTTAAATATTAATTTAAAATCAAACATTTTTCCCATCTATATTCACAACCTTTATATTTATTAATATTGACAAACCTAATTATAAAATCAAATGCACCCTTAGGCGCATTTAGATAAATCAATCATTAGTAGTGTAATCTCCACCTATTATATCTACGGAAAGCTTAGATAATTTGCCATTAGCTTTCAAAGTTTTTAACGCTCCGTCTATATCTTCTTTTAACTTAGTATCTTCTTTACGGTAAACATAATAAGTACTTGAAGAAGCTATAGGATCTCCTACTGTTTGAATAACATCACCATAAGTTTTATTCAATGTATCTACTATTCTTTTTATTGAAATAAATGCATCTATTCTTCCATCTTGAACTGACTTAACAGTTGTAGCATTATCAGCACTTGAATAAACAAGTTTAATTGCATTATTGTTTTTCTTATTGTATGCTTCTAAAGTATATGCATCATTACTCCCTGGAGATACTTGCACAGTTTTTCCTTTTAGATCATCAATGCCTTTTATGTCGGTTCTTCCCTTCTTAACAGCTATTCTTAGAATAAAAGTGGTATAACTTTCACCACCAAAAAGGTATTTAGCCTCTCTATCTGGATTTTTTTCAAATTGATGAGCTCCTATATCTACCTTTTTAGCTCCTAAACTAACTAAAATTGTTTTAAACTCTGCTGGTTCATATTCAAATTTGTATTGTGGAAGAAGTTTGTTTACCTCCTGTAAAACTTCATATTCATAACCCGCAATTTTACCTTTATCATCTAAATAGCAATATGGTTTAAAAGCATTTCCTATTCCAATAACAATTGTTTTTGGAGTTGCAACTTTATTAGTGCTTGCCACTGTCTCACTTGTTTTAGATGAACATCCTGAAAGTGTTAATGAAAGTAAAAGTAGACCCGTAACTAATTTTGATAACTTTATTTTTTTCATAATTATTTTCCCCCTTACTATATGCTATATATAAATGCTAAAACGATTGATATAGATATTGAGACTTTAGGTAAATCATTTGCTTTTATTGTAAACAAATATTTTACTTAAAGCCTCTGATTTTCCAGTAAACTTAATAAATAATAAACATGGGGTCCAAATTTTTATAGGTTCACTACCTCAGCTTCTTTACTCTTTTCACGATCCAAAAACTTAACAGCTTTTGCGTCAACCTTGTATATTAATGTTCCAGATGTCTTGAGTTCGTTATTATCAGCAATTTTCTTTAAATTTGGATGACGTACACTTATATCCTCAATTGCTTTACTAAGCTCTTCTTTGTTCTCAACAACTTTTGCAATACCAGTTATAGTAAGATTTGTAAATGATCCAAAATCTTGACCTTCATTTTGAAAAAACAATGTAACATTAGGATTTTCATTAATGTGTTTAACCTTCTCAGTATCTTTATTTGTAGCAAAATAGACATTGACACCGTCGTTAGCAAAACCCCTTATTACTCTTAATTTAGGAATATTATCTTTTCCAGTAGTAGCTAATATTCCCAGTTGTGAACTTTCAATGTACCATATAGCATCATTAATAACATTACTCATTTTAGTTTCTCCTCACATAATTATATTTCATCTTGAAAAAGTGTAGTTGATAGATATCTTTCTCCTGTATCTGGCAATAAAACCACAATAATTTTATCTTTGTTTTCATCCCTTTTTGCAATTTGAGTAGCTGCAAAAGTTGCTGCTCCTGAAGATATACCAACTAACAACCCTTCACTTTTAGCTAAATCCCTAGTTGTTTTAAAAGCTTCTTCATTCTTAACCTTATATATTTCATCAATTATTCCTGCATTAAATACTTTTGGCACAAATCCAGCACCAATTCCCTGAATTTTATGAGGACCTGAAGCTCCACCCGATAACACTGGAGAATCGAAAGGTTCAACTGCTATTATTTTAATATTAGGATTTTTTTCCTTTAAAGCTTCACCAACTCCTGTAATAGTACCTCCTGTACCAACTCCAGCCACAAAAATATCAACTTTACCATCTGTATCATTCCATATTTCTTGCGCTGTAGTTTTCCTATGAATCTCTGGGTTTGATGCATTTTCAAATTGTTGAGGTATAAAAGAGTTTTTGGTTTGAGCTGAAAGCTCTTCTGCTTTTCTAATAGCCCCCTTCATACCATCTTTTCCTGGAGTAAGTACTAACTCTGCGCCAAGTGCTTTAAGTACATTTCGTCTTTCAACACTCATAGTATCAGGCATAGTAAGTATTAATTTATATTTTTTTGAAGCAGCTACAAAAGCCAAAGCTATCCCTGTGTTACCACTAGTAGGTTCTATAATTACTGTATCTTTGTTAATCAGTCCTTTTTCTTCTGCATCCACAATCATTGAATAACCTATCCTATCTTTTACACTTCCACCTGGATTAAAATACTCTAGTTTTGCAACTACCTTCGCCTGAACCCCTTTTTCAATATTATAATCTGTAAGCTCCAAAAGTGGTGTATTCCCTATTAAGTCAGTTAATTTTTTAGCTATCTTTGACATTGTAATTCCTCCCTTTATTATTTTATTTTTAAATTTTATATAACAGAGGAAGCATCTTTATAAAATGCTACCTCTAATTATCTATTTAGTACTAGTTATCCTTATTAAATTATAAATTACCGGCAGCATCAGCTCTTATTGTCCCTGATTCTAAATCAAGCAATGTATCTGCCCATTTAGCTGCCCAATCTCTTAGTTCTTGCACTCCTAGTGGTGATGGTACTTTTGACTCTACATGTTCATTGATTTTCGTTGCTAGCCTATTATAAATTTTAGCTTGTTCTG
>Ga0209123_1001353_pt1 | contig 24674 bp, 20 predicted proteins | sample BarGraIncu00431A_FD_184500 | JGI IMG/M metagenome (GOLD analysis project Ga0209123, IMG submission 184500) | Arctic peat soil microbial communities from Barrow, Alaska, USA - Barrow Graham LP Incubations 004-31A (SPAdes) (version 2) | ecosystem: Environmental > Terrestrial > Soil > Wetlands >...
CCCGACGTATCATCTATGTGTCTTGCGACCCAGGAACACTGGCCCGCGATCTAGGCGTCCTAACACAAGGCGGATACGTTGTTGAAAACGTACAACCAGTGGATATGTTCCCTTGGACGCAGCACGTGGAGTGCGTGGTAGTGCTATATTTGTGATTTCTGAAAGCCTTGATATGAGCGAGTCGTAGAGCGGGATGTTACTTTTATAGTGACAGAGTGCGTGGGGAAATATATTAGCTAGATCGTTTTTATATTAAACGGTCTGGCTTTTTTGATTTCTCTTGGATTATTTTTGCTATCATGGGAGGATATGATAGAAAAATGCAGAAATGTTAGAGTAGATAAAAACCCTGGCATCCCTTAGATTAAAATTCCCCGGCCATAAGATTCGCCGTCTTTGCCAGGGGAAATGCTAAGATAGGAGAAACGATGAAAACTGAAGCAGAAACACGAAAAAAATTAATTGATGCAAAACTCTATGCTGCAGGCTGGGATGTAAATAATCTTACCCAGGTTTCACAAGAGTATGATATTTCCGTGCCCCTTCCAGATGGAGTGGCGGAGCCGCGAACACCTTATGAAGGGCATCAATATAGTGATTATGTTCTGTTGGGGAGAGATGGGAAACCTCTGGCTGTAGTTGAAGCTAAAAAGAGTTCCAAAAACGCTGCAATCGGCCGGGAACAGGCTAAACAGTATTGTTACAACATTCAAAGACAAAATGGTGGCAAACTATCTTTCTGTTTTTATACTAACGGTCTTGAGATTCACTTCTGGGACTTGGAAAATTACCCTCCCCGAAAAGTAGTCGGCTATCCAACACGAGATGATTTAGAGCGGTTTCAGTATATTCGAGATCATAGAAAACAACTTGCTGATGAGCTTATAAATACAGAAATTGCAGGAAGAGACTATCAGATTCGGGCAATTCGTTCAGTAATGGAAGGAATTGAAAAGAAACAACGGAATTTTCTTTTGGTAATGGCCACGGGAACGGGAAAAACAAGAACATGTATTGCCCTTGTCGATGCGCTCATGCGTGCAGGACACGCAGAGCGGGTGTTATTTCTGGTGGACAGAATTGCTTTACGGGAACAGGCGCTGTCGGCATTCAAAGAACATTTACCCAATGAACCTCGTTGGCCAAAAGATGGCGAAAAGCTCATTGCTAAAGATCGTCGTATCTATATTTCAACCTATCCAACAATGCTCAATATTATAAGGGAAGAAGGGAACACTCTTTCACCCCACTTCTTCGATCTGATTGTGATTGATGAAAGCCATCGTTCTATATATAACACCTACGGAGAAGTGCTTGATTATTTCAAAGCAATTAGTCTCGGGCTAACTGCAACTCCTACAGATATCATTGACCACAATACTTTCAAGCTTTTTAATTGCGATAATGGTCTTCCAACATTTGCCTATACATACGAGGAAGCAGTTAATAACATACCGCCCTATTTGTGCAACTTTCAGGTGATGAAGATACACACCAAGTTTCAAGATGAAGGTATCAGTAAGCGAACGATTTCCCTGGAAGACCAAAAACGATTGATCCTCGAAGGTAAAGAGGTAGAAGAGATCAATTTTGAAGGCACCGAGCTGGAGAAAACTGTGGTCAATAGGGGAACCAATGCACTCATCGTCAAAGAGTTCATGGAAGAATCAATAAAAGATTCAAATGGTGTTCTCCCTGGTAAAACAATATTTTTCTGCACTTCAATATCCCATGCGAGAAGAATCGAACAGATTTTCGATTCTCTTTATCCTGAGTATAAGGGTGAACTGGCAAAAGTTCTGGTTTCAGATGACCCAAGGGTCTATGGCAAGGGCGGCCTCTTGGCGCAGTTTACTAATAACGATATGCCTCGCATTGCCCTTAGTGTCGGTATGCTAGATACCGGAATTGATATTAGAGAATTGGTGAACCTTGTTTTTGCTAAACCTGTATATTCTTATACCAAGTTCTGGCAGATGATTGGTCGTGGCACACGACTTTTGGAATCACATAAAATAAAACCCTGGTGTACTGAAAAGGACAGGTTCCTTATTCTGGATTGTTGGGACAACTTTGAATATTTTAAGCTCAATCCCAAAGGCAAAGAACCTACAGCTCAAATTCCACTCCCTGTGCGTTTTGTCGGCATCAGGCTTGATAAAATTGAAAAGGCAATCGACATTCAAAACGATGCTATTGCCAAAAAAGAGATTAATAAGCTTCGAGAACAGATCCAGGGACTACCGCAAAATTCAGTGGTTATTCAAGAGTCGGGCACAGAATTACAAAAGATCGAAGATGATAATTTCTGGACAAGATTGACTCATGAAAAGATTAAATTTCTACATTCTACTATTAAACCGCTTTTCAGAACGGTTTCACAAACTGATTTTAAGGCAATGCGATTTCAGAAAGATCTTCTTGAAGTATCATTGGCAAGATTGGCTAATGAAAAAGATAAATTCGAAACATTAAAGGATAATATCGTCGAACTAATTGGTGAACTCCCGCTATCAGTCAATATTGTTGCTAGGGAAGAGGCTATCATTAGGCTTTCTCAAACAAATAGCTATTGGGCAAAGGCAACTGACGAAACATTTGATGAACTTGCAGAAAAGTTATCTGCGCTTATGAAATACCGAGATGATATTAATCAACCTCTGGGACCTGCTCAGTTTGACTTTATCGACTTGCTGAAAACAAAAGAAATGGTGGAATTCGGGCCAGAACACTCGGCAGTGAGTGTATCCAAGTACCGTGAAATGGTAGAAAAACTCATCATGGAACTTACTGAGAGTAACCCTATTTTGCAGAAGATAAAGGATGGAAAAGAGATTACCGAGGATGAGGCGCAGGCGCTTGCAACCCTATTACACGATGAGCACCCTAATATCACCGAGGATTTACTAAAAAATGTGTATAAAAACCGTAAAGCAAAGTTTATTCAGTTCATTAGACATATCTTAGGGCTCGAAGTACTGGAAAGTTTCCCTGAAACAGTTACTAGGGCATTTGACCAGTTTCTCCATAGCCATACTAACCTAAGTTCAAGACAACTGGATTTTCTAAATCTACTGAAAGAGTTTATACTGGTAAAAGAAATCGTGCAAAAGCGAGATCTGATAGAATCCCCCTTTACTGTATTGCATCCACAGGGAATCCGTGGCTTGTTTACCCCATCGGAAATCAAAGAAATTTTAGAAATGACAGCAAAGGTGGCAGCATAATTTGTTACAAAACAACTCAGCAATCAAAAGTAAAATTAGTCAACTATGGGATAAATTCTGGTCCGGCGGTATATCCAATCCTCTGACCGCCATTGAGCAGATCACCTATCTGCTCTTTATGAAACGGCTAGATGATCTTGATCTGAAGCGGGTATCTGATGCCGAGTTCACAGGGGAACAGTACATTTCTAAGTTTGATGGAGAGTTTACGCTTCCCGGAACCGAACTACAAATTGATAAACAGACTCTTCGCTGGAGCCATTTTAAACGAATGCCGGCTGAAGAGATGCTGTCTCATGTGCAGATTAAAGTATTTCCCTTCTTGAAGATGCTCAATGGGGATGAATCGCCCTTTACCCATCACATGGAGAATGCAGTCTTTATTATCCCTAAGCCTTCTTTGCTGGTAGAAGCAATGTCCACGATTGAAGAGATATTTGTGGAGATCGAAAAAGATGCCAACGAGGGTGGTCAGGCGTTTCAGGATATCCAGGGAGATGTCTATGAAATGCTCCTCTCCGAAATTGCTTCAGCAGGAAAAAATGGACAGTTTAGAACACCACGACATATCATCAAGCTCATTGCCGAACTTGTAGAACCACAACTGGGCAATCGGATTGCCGACCCTGCCTGCGGAACCGGTGGCTTTTTGCTCGGCGCTTACCAGTATATGGTGACGCAGCTTGATAAAAACAAGAAGTATCTCCAGCCCGACGAAGATGGTTTTATTCGCAATTCGGTGAGTGGCCTGCTGACGAAAAAGGTAAGTGATATGCTCAATGACAGCCTGTATGGTTATGATATCGATGTGACCATGGTACGACTGAGCCTGATGAACTTAATGATGCACGGTGTGGACACTCCCCATATTGATTATAAGGACACTTTGAGCAAAGGATTTACGGAGTCAAATCAATATCAGATCATTATGGCTAATCCGCCGTTTACAGGAAGTATAGACAAGGGGGATATTAACGAATCGTTCAAATTAGGGACTACCAAAACTGAACTCTTGTTCGTAGAGAATATTTACAATCTACTTAAAATGGGTGGAACAGCTGGAGTGATTGTGCCGCAGGGCGTTTTGTTTGGTAGTGGTAAAGCGTTTGTTGAAGCACGAAAAATACTTATTGAAAAATGCGAACTCAAGGCTGTTATCACTATGCCCAGCGGAGTATTTAAACCCTACGCCGGAGTCAGTACCGCCATATTAATCTTTACCAAGGGCGGTGAAACAGAGAATGTCTGGTTTTACGATATGCAAAGTGATGGCTATAGCCTTGACGACAAACGGGCCAAACTGGATGGGTATGGTGATCTGCAAGATATCAAAACGCAGTATAAAAAGCGGGATCAGAAGAAAGAAAGTGACCGTAAAGAAAAGTTTTTCTTTGTGCCCAAAGGTGAGATTGTAGCAGAAAACTATGATTTAAGCATGAGTAAATACAAAGAGGATGTTTTTGAAGAGGTTGCATATGAAAAGCCGGCAGTGATTATTGATAGGCTTAAGACTATGGAGAGTGAGATTAATGCAGAGCTGACTGAGCTTGAGGGAATGTTCGGATGAAAATAGTTAAGCTTGCTGAGGTTGTAAAAGAATTAGAATCTGGTACCAGACCAAAGGGCGGTGTTTCATCTGAAACAGGGACAATACCAAGTCTTGGAGCCGAACATTTGTCAGAAGATGGCCGTTTTAACTTTCATAAGAATAAATTTATAACAACTGAATTTTTTAATAGTTTAAAGTCAGGAAAAATTAAATATAATGATATATTGATTGTAAAAGATGGTGCAACTACAGGGAAAGTAGCCTTTGTTAAAAATGACTTCCCCTTTACTAAAGCTGCAATTAATGAACATGTATTCCGTATTGCTATTGACAAGCAAATTGGTTTTTCAAAATATGTTTATTTTTTCTTAAGATCATTAGGCGGTAAGAAACAGATACTTAATGACTTTCGTGGTGCAACTGTTGGAGGAATCTCACGTCAATTTATAGAGTCAACAAAGATTCCCCTCCCTCCCCTCGAAGATCAAATCCGTATTGCCGCCGTTCTCACTCGCACTGAAAAGTTGATTGCTAAACGCAAAGAGGGTATCAAGGCGTTGAATGAACTCTTGAAGAGTACTTTTATGGATATGTTTGGGGATCCGGTGATGAATAAGAAGAGGTGGGATGTAAAAACAGCAATTGATTATGCTGGTTGTATTGTGCCAGGAAGAGATAAACCGAAAAGTTTCTCTGTTGGTACTCCGTGGGTAACAACAAATGATTTAGTCCATTTAGGATTTACAGAAAAATCAAAATCGGATATTGGCTTATCTGATGATGAAATTAAGGAAGTACGGGCTCGAGTAATTCCTCAAGGTAGCGTAATAATTACTTGTGTTGGGGATCTTGGTGTTGCAACATTAGCGAGGGTAAATATGGTTGTCAATCAACAATTGCACGCTTTCCAATGCCATAATTCAATAAATAATATATTCTTCATGCATGCAATTTCTTTTCAAAAAGCATTTATGTACAAAAGAGCGACAAAGACAACAGTGCCATATATGAATAAGACGGTATGCAATAGTATTCCTATGATTTGCCCCCCACTCACCCTCCAAAACCAATTCGCTTCCATCGTCGAAAAAGTCGAATCTCTTAAAATAAAGTACACCCAAAGCCTCACCGAACTGGAAAACCTCTATGGCACGGTCAGTCAACGGGCATTTAAGGGGAAATTAGATTTGAGCAAGGTCCCGGTGGAAGAAGTAAACCAGTAAAAGAATTTCACGAGGAAGTTGATATAGTTGTTTAGAATAACCCGGTTTCATCTCAAAAATAGAGCTGAGTAGAAGAACTTTGTCGTTCTGTCCGCCGTTTAGACGCTGAATAAGCGTCTTTTTTTATTGCCCACAAAATTAATGGAGGTATTTGGAAACTTTCGAAGAATAATAGTAGAAGTTGTGAATTATGGAATTTTTTATAATATAAAAGGGTGCAAGCAATGGTGGCACAGAAGCTGCGTGGTTTGAGTTAGGAAAATGAATCTGGCTTAGGAGGATTCGAAATGACATTCTTAGAATTGGCTCGGCTTACACTTGAAAAGGCTAAGGGGCCATTAACGGTTGATGAGATTTGGACTAGAGGGATAGAGTACGGCTACGCTCAGCAGGTTAGGACAACGGGGAAAACGCCTTCACGGACAATCGGTGCTCAGTTATATGTAAATATTAGAGATAGTTCAAAACCTGATTTTTGTATAAGTAGTAAACGACCAACACGTTTTGCATTATCGACCTGGGATAAGCAGGTACTTGAATCTGAACCCATCAAAGAAACTCAAAGTAAGACCTCATATATATACAAAGAACGGGACCTGCATCAAATCTTAGCCTACTTCGCGTATAATTATATGAACATATTGACTAGAACTATTAATGACAAAATATCCAAAGGTGGTCCAAAAGGTAAAAATGAATGGATTCATCCTGACATGGTTGGGCTTGATGTCTCCTCGATTAAAGATTTTAGTAAAGGCGTTCTTTCCTTTTCAAAACAAATAAATCAGACACCAATCGGCGTTTTTTCATTTGAGCTAAAGCGAAAGATTGAATTCTCCAACCTCAGGGAAAGTTATTTTCAAGCGGTCTCAAACTCACGTTGGGCGAACAAAGGATATTTAGTTTGTGCCGAAATAGATCAAAATGATATCGAATTGCTTGATGAGCTAGGACGACTTGCCAATGCATACGGCATAGGTGTTATAAAACTGGACCTTGTAAACCCAGATGAATCGAGAGTTCTTTACGATGCACACTATAATGAATCCATTGAATGGGGTTTTGTGAACTATCTCTTCGAGTTAAACGCGGACTATAAAATGTTCATCGAAGCATCAATTGATATCATGAAAACAGAAGCCCTATATCGTGAAAAGTTTGATAAGGTATTATCTCAGCAAGAAATTATTACATGTGTCGAAGGATTTATGGGATAATTCTTAGCACTTTTATTGCTTGATAAATAAAGAGGTGATCATAATGTACATAGCTTTCCCAGCAGATTCAAAGGTCAAAGCCCGATTAGAAGCGGTTTGCAAATCGCTTAATATATCCCTCCAAGAATGGTTTGATACGGCTTTGATCGAATCAGAGCAGGATGTTTTGACTACGTTTCTGAGCAGCAATTCCGAGGATCAAACAGCATGGAAGTGGGATGCTACCCTTTGTCGGTTTGTTCGAAGTAGTGACGCTGAATAAGCGTCCTTGACTGGGAGGTAATACTCTGAAAAAAGTATATAAACTACTGTTTCTTTTCTGTGCTTTAAACATGGTGGATTATCTAACAACCATGCTATTAATAAGTTATGGGGGGGGAGAAGGAAATCCAATATCGAATTACTTTGTAGGCAATAATGCGCTACATTACTTCAAGATAGTCGGAGTTGGCTTAGTTTGCATCTACCTAATTCATGTAGCTAAGAGGAATCTGAAGAGTCAGTTGAGCGTGATTAGGGTGCTGTTGGCGACAAATTTGGTATTTAGTTTCATTGCTGTTTCTAACGTAGTTGTGTATTTTGTACAGAAACATGATCTGGTGCTGAGATAAAGTACAATATAAGAAATCTTCTTTCCCTATACTCATGAAGTATAGGGCCTTTTTTTATCGTCAATTCACTTTTCCGCCATGTTTCGCCGTCAATTAGGACTATAGTTGTCTGCAAGGAGCTTTTGCGAGGTGGTGGATAAGGGTAAGGGTAAGGCAGTTTCAATATGGTTAAGAGTTAGAAACATATTTTTGTCTAGGGTTGGTGGTATAGTTATATTCAGGGAAATAAAGGGAGGTATTGTAAGGATGAAATACTTCGGACAAGATGAATTGCATATATTAGCAGAATGTTATGACTGCGGTAGAGTTCTTAAAATGAAAAGAGTAAACTTAACTGCAAACGAATTTGGCTTTAACATTAACCCAAATCCAAAATGTCCCTGTGGTAGGGCGTGTTTAACGATTGAAGGAAGTCCTCCATATAAATATACACCAACTATTGTTTCTACTAAGGATATACAGTTGAAATGTCCTAAATGTAAATCAACCAACCTTACTGCAAACAACAAAGGATTTGGATTAGGAAAAGCCGCTGTGGGAGGAATATTACTGGGGCCTGTTGGATTACTTGGAGGACTATTTGGTAGTAAAAAGCCAGTATTCATTTGTTTGAATTGTGGCAATCAATTTGAAAAGTAAAGGGGATTATTATGAAAACATTTCTTCAAATCACGGGGGTTTTTTCTGCAATCTTATTCATAGTTGCTGGATTTCTACTATTAGATATCAAGTCAGTATCAGGCGATTCAATAGCAGAAAGTTTTTATCATGGAGTAGGCTGGATGTCGTTTGGCTTTGGATTATTGTCAGGTGGATTACTTATTGGATTCTCAGAGAAATTTGAAGACACTGTAATGATTTTAGATCGAGAAAATGAAAACCCACCGATTGAAATTGATCAAGTTAAAACTGCAACTTCTGGAAATATTGCAAGTGATATGGTTAAAGACATAAAGGGGATTTTTAGTTCGAAATAAATCCTTGTAAGAATGTTGATATTGGGTTTCAAATCTATAAGGCAAATAACTAGTATAACATGATAGAGCAACATACTTCTGGCAGCCAAAAGCATTTATAAATAATTTTATGGGATATTAAGGGGAATTGGCAGATATTTCTGATATAATAAAAAGAAAGTTCTCGAACTGAAGGTTAATCTTTCAGTTCTTTTATTATAGGGGGTCAACATAGATGAAGGCCAAACAGATTAAAATATATAGCTTTGGAAGATCATGCATTGAAGATGGGGTAATCACTTCCGGCAACTTGGAGGATAATGAAGTAGCATTATCAGAAAGCTTTCTCACAATCGCTCTCGAATGTTACAAAAATATGAAGCTAGAAGATGGACAACTGGTAGATGAAATAATAAAGGTGTTGCTCCCTAATACAGAGGAAAAGGCAAAAGAAGAATGGGATCAGGGATTAGTTCTTAACGACAAGGTATATTTTGCTTGGTTTGCAACCCCAGGCGGTATGAAGCAAGAGAAAGCAATGGGTAAGTGCGAAACTTTCTTTATAAGGGAAGACTTTTGCAGTTTCGCTACAGAATTTGAGGATCTAATTTCTTTAGGTAAATTCAAGGAGATAGAAGATAGCAAAGAAGAGATATGCATAAATAAGGACGTTCTCAGCCGTCTCTCTTTAGGGGTTAGTAGTTGTCATGTGGCGGGTAATATGCCTGATCTAATTGTTTTACCACAGCCGCTTTATAAAATCATTAAGGATTATAAGACTATAGAAAAGTTCATGGATCAGGTTGAAGATAAAAAAGGCAAAATGGTAGACCAAGTAGATTATAAATTGGTAGATTATCATTTCGATAAAGATATTGACGTATTTGATGGAGGAGCAATTGCCACTCCAAAAGTGTTTAATCAGATTCAAAATGAACTTGGATTAGACTATCCTATTGAGTTTGCAATTATCAGAGGCTATGGGATCGGCATAAAAGGCATGATCACCAAGTTCAATATCATTAAATACTTGAGTGTTTTCCACAAAGGGGATACCGAATATTGCAAGAAAGTGGATGATAAGTTTTATTTGCTGGACATGTGGCATGAGTGGCAGCTGGTAACTCAAAACACAATGCTCTTAAATGAGTCGATGGTGAAGCTAGCAAAGTATTATAAACCTGAAAATAGTGAGAACATGGATACTTATCTAACAAGGGTTGCTAATGTAGACCCTAAATATAAAGACATAATCGGAAAGCTATACGTCACAAAGGTCAATAAAAGAGATGAGGATATTGAGGACTATAGAAGATTGAATTATCAATTGCTTACGGCCCTGGCATTGAGCAAAAAAGATTATTACGAATTAATCAAAGAGGACGTAAAGGTATTTAGAAAGATCTTAAAACCATTCTCGAAAGACAGCGAAAAAGATGAATGGCTTATAAATATTGATACCATAAGACTATTCTTTAAAAATATTATAAAAAGCAATGATGATGAGAGCGAGGAGTTTCAAGAGGAAGCTGTGAATATGGCGGGTAATGTGGTCACAAAATGTGAAGAACTCCTCAATGTATCCGAGGAGTTTATCTACCTGAAATTTGTTAAGAATAATTTAGCAAAGCTTATCGAAAAGAAATGCCGCGAACTCGCCTGTGGTAAGGTTACGGAAAAAGCAAGATATCAATATATTGCAGTTGATGCAATTAGCTATATGAATTTTGCTATGAATCGAGATCAGGGAGAAAATGGACTTAAAGCAGGAGAATTTTATTGCGCCGATTACAATGACGGAGAAATTAGAACTATCTCAAGGAATCCCCTGTGTGCATATAGTGAAGTCCACAATGTTGGATTTGCTAAAAATGCTTTCCTTGATAACTATTTTAGTCCTTGCCGAGAACTTATATATTTTAATAATAAAAGTGATATTTTAGCATTGCTGAGTAGCGCAGATGAAGATGGAGATTCTTGCACCGTCATAGATTCAGATATTATCAGAGCGGCAGTGGTAACTCCCGAAGACGGTAAGTATTTCATCAATAAAGATGATGGACATAAAGAATTAATGGTTTATAATCCGGAAAATAGATTCCTAGCAACCTATAGAGCATCGGGGAATCTAATAGGGAAGATTGCTTTAAAGAGTGCCAGTATTAACTCAAATAGTCAGCAAACATATGATTATTACGATATAGCTAATGCCAAATTCATTCTGAATATGGGCTTGGATGAGGAAGATAAGAAACTAGCCAAAGAAAACATAGATAGTGGTGAATGGATTACAACCTATAAAGCCAGTGAGCAACATAGGGAGCATATTAAACAAAGATTCTATGAAAATGAGAAGGACATTTATGTTGTTCTCTATAATGCCATGGTATCCATCGATGCCCCTAAGACATTGTATTTTCCAAGCCCTGAAGATATGGAAATTATTAATAAGAAGTATGGGAGGAAAGCGAAATTCCTACAGTATAAGGAAAATAAAAGCGAAGTCAACGATAAGCATTATGTTTATACGTTTGGGCTGTTAGATAGTATTGCGCGTTTAATTCAAAAGAAACTGTTGAACGAAATCAATGGAATAATCACCAAGTTTGATAATAGAGCGGAGTTGATACAAGGTAAATTATTAAATGGCGATTATAGTGTCGCTGACTATCCCTTGTGTTTAGAAGAAATCGAAAAGCTCTATAAAGGTTACACGGAAGAAAGACAAGCAGTCAATAAGGAATGTTATTCGGAAATGAAGAAAGAAACCAAACGTAGGGATTGGGCAATAGAAAATTCGTCTTGGAGTCAATGGGAAGAAAGCGAATATGATGCATCGATAGCGGCTTTCAAATCTGTGAAGTACAAGCAGTATAAAGAAATTGATGCTAAGTACATTGTGGCTGCGGGTGAGATCCTCAAGAAATATGATATCGTAACTATTTCAAACGCTATTGGAAATCTCAAGAATTGTACTGAAGATTTCATTATCAATTTATTCTTCCCTGTCTTCAGCTACTTGAATGTTAAGCTCCAGAATAGCCGATATGTCTATAATAAAGCGGGAGACGGCGACATTACTTATCTCTATGAAAAATATAAGAAGATACAAGTTGAAGCCATAGATAATAGTGATATAGTGAAAAACTTACATCTGGAAGAAAAGGTTAGGTTAAAGGTAATCGATGTCAAGGTGGATGTACGAGCCAGGGTCTTGGATGACGAAGTTGTGGAATTGATTGAATCAGAATTACAGGATAATGGTCAGGTCGTTTTTGATATAAAGGTATTGGACAATAAAGTGATCTTGGTCAAAGATGAAAAGGATATGTTAGAGGTATTCAATGACTTTATACAGATCAAAGAGTATAGCTTGCTGAATTGCAACACTATAAAATTCGAGATATTAGTGAATGTAGCTCCCAGTGGGAAAAGCTTAAAATTAACGGCAACTGAAATAACTTGATCATTAAGTTGGATTTGACTCTACTTGTTCTTGTGGGGCTTCCAGCCCCACTTTTGTGGAATAGTGATAGTGCTATTACTACAATGGAGTAGGAGGTCAGCAATATGAACCATGATGATACAATGGTTATAACTCAAGAAAGAATGGCAGGTTGGCTTATGTTTAATAGGTTTCATAAACTAAATGAGAAGCCAGACTTGAAGGATTCAAATAGAAAAATATTTATCTTTAAGGATTCACTAATACTGCGTGAGACTATGGAGAAATATAACCAATTCAAAGAGTTGGTCTAATACTGGAGGATCATAATGGATGGAGTTCAAAACAAAAAGATTATAATTGAGAGCTTCGAATACAAACGTGAATATGCCCAAAAGACTACTGCTAACGGAACAACATATCTTGATGGTAATAACTATGAATACTGGTCACGAGACATTGCAGTTTCGTCTCTAAAGCCTGAACAGATTGTAGACATAAATGATGAGATACAAGCCTTTGCCCAAGAAACTCAAGATAAATTTAGTGGACTATTTGATGCCAGACATAATAAAATTTCACAGGGCCAAATAACATTTAGCTATGATGCAACAATGAGTATCCTCGGACAGGTAATAAACCCTGACAAAATTACAATTATTCCTGCAAAGGCCGGCTTTGGGAAATCAAGTTATATTTACTCCTTCCTGAGTACCCTTTGCAAACATATTCTTAGTGGTGCAGACAGTAAGTTCTCAAAGCAAGGCGTTATTATTGTTACTGATAAAATTGAAGCACTAAGACAACTTGAAAAAGATATTTATAAGGATCAAGGCTTTTACAGCAAAGGAAAGCATAATACAAGGTACACTTATATCCTGGAAGCATGGAATAAAAACTCTGCTAGGGATGGAATCTGTAAAAATCCTGCTATCGAATCCTATGAGTATGGAATGTGCAGTCCAATTGAATGCCCATATTTTAATAAATGTAAAATGAGTTACCAAAAACAAAAACAAGTTTTCAGCCCAATTCTGCTTATGACTAATGCCAGACTAAAACAATATCAAGATAGAATCGACGAGTACAAAACTTGGATTGATAGTGAAAGAAATGAACACGTAAGAGATATCGTAATCATTGATGAAAAGCCCATTATAATAGATAACTATAGGATTGATACGCAATTATTCTCCACTTTAAAAAAGACTGTTGAAGAAACAAAGACAAACGGAACGGATGCCACAATCACCAAGGAGCATCTTCTAAATGAAATTCATAAAGTGGAAACTGAAGTATTAGAACTCAGAAAAGAAGTAAGCCAATTTAGAAATTGTATTTGCTGTGGGACAAAAGAAGCAGTTTTTACTGAAGAATTCAGAGGCCGATGGCAGAGTATTATTGGCTTCAAAAATGTAGACTTATTAAATGCAGTAGAAAAGATGTTTATGCAGGGATCATTATGGTGTAATACTGATATTCCATTTTTCAAAACACTTGGAATCAAGAATTTTCATTACGCTGGCTTCAAGACATATATCTTTGATGCTACTGCTGAACTTGACCCTGATTATGAAGATGAAAGATTCCAATTTTTAAATATTGAGGATTATAAGAACTATGAGAATATTACTTTTCATATCTTCAAGGCAAAAGAAATGAACATGAGCCGAATTGCTCTCAATATTAAAAAGAATGCTTGGAAAAACTTAGCGGTCGCTGAATGGATCAATAATAAATTTACTGATAAAACCTATGTGGTAACTTATAAGGCAAATGCAAAGTTTATTTCACAGAACTTGAAGAATCTGGGTACTCTCATATTCCTTGACAAAGGTGAAGAGAAAATTGTGATTCCTCATTTTGGGGACACCAGGGGGAGTAATGAATTCAAGGATGCAAAGAGCATGGTTCAAATCGGATGGAACAGATCTCCATCCGATGAGTACCTAGCCCAGTGTCTAAGCAGAAACACTACATTTGAAAAATTAATGGAGTACAAGGAAGATAAAGCTGAAAGAACTGCAAAACTATTTGAGAATGTAAATGGTCGATTTACACAATATGATGAAGTCAATATTTACATGTGGCGTAAAATGGCGGTAGAATTTGAACAGGAAGTATTCAGAACATGTGTAAGGGATTTTTCTGCAGATGAGCCTGTTGATATTTACATATTTAAGCCAGATGGTAAAGTTATCGAACTTATACAACAACGATTCAAGAAATGCAGGGTACTGAGCGATTATAATGTTCCAGAAGAATTTCAACAGGAAAAAATACTGGGAAGGCAGACTCCAGATGGTAATGATAATAAAATACAGGCATATGTAAAATGGCTTAAGAATGAATGGGATGGTGGTTCAATCAGCCTAAAAGAGATTAAGAGCAAGTTTGAGATAAGCGATAAATATTGGGAGAAACTTATAAGAAATCAAGTGGTAACTGATATCAGGTCAAAACGCAATATTAAAATAAAAAGAGAAGGTAAGGGTAGTAATCAGGCTTATTATTGGTATATCTAATTGGTTTGTGTTTATGGGATACCCCATAATCCTTATATATATTAGTAGAGAATAGTAGGGAGCACAAGAATATATTACCAAATTTACAGTAATGCTACGAATTACAAAGGGGTGATTTAATTGAAAAGGGCAGTAATTTTATTTCCAAAGTTTAATAACATCGATACTATTAATAATGTAAGAGGTAAGTATGACCCACTTGCAAATTACATTGCACCTCATATTACAATTATTTTTCCATTTGAAAGTGATTTGACAACGTATGAATTAAAAGAGCATTTCAATAAGTCATTGAAAGGCATAAAAAAATTTAACATCATGCTTAATAACATTACAGGTGATTATAGAGATGGATATTTATTTCTTAATGTAAAGAAGGGGAATGATAATATTATTGAATTGCATGATAAGTTATATAGTGGATTATTAGAAAAGTTTATATTTAGAAAGGTAACATATTGTCCTCATTTAACTGTTGGCAGGATGTTTGACCAGAAGGATTTTGATGGTGCAGTTGATGAATTAAGTTTCCATAATGAAATTTATGAAACAGTAATTGATAAAGTATTTGTAGAAAATATTGATTTGGATGAAAATTCAATAATTGAGTTTTCATTTGATTTAGAATAAATTTTATAATATTTATAAATTCTCTAAGTCCTAATAGAATTTATTCTTCATTATTAAATCTAAAAAACACCTATTTTTAGGTGTTTTTTTAATGTTAAAATTTTACTCACAATATTTACGAAAAGAGCCTAAATTATTTAACAGGAGTGTTTATACGCTCCTGTTTTTTTATGCCATAAATCAAATTTGAAAGGAGACTACTATGGAATTCAAAAAAATAAACATCTTAGCCTTAAAACATGCTGAGTATAATCCCAGAAAAGATTTAAAGCCTGGGGATAAAGAATTTGAGAAAATCAAGAACAGTATTAATGAATTCGGCTACTGTGATCCTATTATTTTGAATGCTGATCTAACAATTGTTGGAGGCCATCAGAGAGCAAAGGTATTAAAAGAGTTAGGCTACACTGAAATTGACTGCGTTATTATTGATATTGATAAAACAAAAGAGAAAGCGCTTAATGTTGCTCTAAATAAAATCTCAGGAGAATGGGACTTTGAATCATTAGCAAAGTTACTGGATGACCTGAAAACAGAGGATTATGATATTGAACTGAGTGGCTTTGATATGAAGGAAGCTGAAAAGCTATGGGATGAATACATGCCAAAGGATGTGCAGGATGAAGAAGAACTTCCTGATGTGCCAGAGGTGCCGGTTATTCAACCAGGAGATATCATTCTGTTGGGTAAGCACAGGCTGATATGTGGTGATGCTACTAAGGTAGAAGATCTGGAGAAATTGATGGATGGGAAGAAGGCAAAACTTACTGTACTTGATCCTCCCTATGGAATTTCATATGTTGGGAAGACGGATGATGCTTTGACAATTCAAAATGATAATTTGAGTGATGAAGAATTCTATAATTTCCTTCTTGAAGCTTTCAAGAGAATTTATGAAATATCTGCTGATGGAGCCAGTAGTTATATATTTCATGCTGATGCTAAAGGTTTGATATTCAGGAAAGCATTTGTTGATTCAGGCTTCAAACATTCACAATGCTGTATTTGGGTTAAAAATACCTTTGTCATGGGAAGGCAGCCCTACCAGTGGCAGCATGAACCAGCTTTATTCGGATGGAAACCTACAGGAGCACATTATTGGAATGGTGACAGAAAGCAGACTACAATATGGAACTTTGATAGACCAAGAGTTAATGATGTTCATCCTACAATGAAACCTATTCCGCTTATCGAATATATCATCAAGAACTCCAGCAAGTATGGTGATATTGTTGTGGACACTTTCCTTGGCAGTGGGACAACTTTACTAGCATCAGACAATACAGATAGAATTTGCTATGGCTCAGAGCTTGACCCAAAATACTGCCAGGTTATCATTGAACGCTGGATTAATTATAAGGATGGAATCAATGGTGATGATGTAATAATTGAAAGAAATGGACAGCAATATAAATATTCAAATTTAAAGGTTGAGCAGGAATAGTTTCTGATACCTATTCCAAGTGTAATAATGCTATAATCGCAATAGATCAAATTATAATTGGGGGTCATTTCTTTGGATTATAATCAAATTAAGAAGATGTTGCTATCATTTGGGCTGGTAGAACACTCTAATTCTGAGGGAACTCATTTTACATTTCATAAAGTAAAGAAGCATAAGATTATTTTTGAAAGGCTAAGACCATTGGATGATGGTGGGGCTGGAGGATATTTATATGCTGTGGTGCTGGATGAATATAAAAGTAGATGTAGCAGAAATGGGCATATAAGCGTGAGCAAATTAAGAAATGAGATTGAATTAAACGGACTTGTAGAGCGAGTAATTAAGCACTTTGATTCGATTTATTAAACAATGATATTTGGTAGGGAACCTTTATTTCTATTGATTTAGTGATTGGCGAAAAGGCTGTTGTATAGTAGAAGCATATTGCCCGTATATCGCTTCACGTTGGCTTGTGAGGCGATATCTTTTATTGGTGGGGTAAATTGCTCAATTGAATTGCAATGTCTGGCGTATAGGCAAGTTTGGATTGTTGAAGTATGGGTTGTAAGCTTATGGGCTTCAGAATCTTGTTGTTCATTTCCTTATGCTGGTATAAAATATTGGTTAGGGGGATGGACGATTATGATTCAAAAACTATTTGAGAATATTAATAAGGATGATTTACTAGCCTTAATTAATAATTCAGTTTTAGAAATGAAGACTTTGGAGTATAAACAGGAGTTCTCTGGAAATGGTGATCAAGATAGAAAGGAATTTTTAAAGGATATAACTTCGTTTGCTAATTCAAGCGGAGGGGATATTATTTATGGAATTAAAGAGGAAAATGGTGTTCCTATTGAATTGTTAGGAATTCCCAATGAAGAAGTGGATGCAAAAATTAGATGGATTGAAGATTTGGTAAGACAAGGCGTACAACCAAGAATTCCAGGAATAAAGATTCGATCCATTGAGATTAGTGAGAGTAAAAACATAGTTCTAATAAGGGTTCTGAAAAGTTGGCGTAGTCCACATTGCGTAACATTAAAAAATTGGAGCAGGTTTTTTGCGCGAAGTAGTAATGGCGTATATCAACTCGACGTAGACGAACTTAGAAGTTCTTTTATTCAATCGGAGACTACAAATGAAAGAATTAAAAGTTTTAGAGAAGAAAGAATAGCAAAGATTTATGCTGATGAAAGTTACATCAAACAGGGTGAAGAAGCTAAAGCTATATTGCATATTATACCAGTTTCTGCCTTCAATTCACGAGAGAGACTAAATGTTGGCTTTTTGTATGAACAATATAGATTAGGTAAAGTACCAATTCTTTTGGGCGACCATAGTAGTAATCCTAGCATTAATTTGGAGGGTATATTATTACATAGCTATATCGACGATCAAGGTAACTGTTTATCTTATGTTCAATTATTCAATAATGGAATTATTGAAGCGGTTAGTAAGAGTGTCCTTAAAACATTTACAATACAAACCATTCCTAGTAAAAAATTTGAAGAAGATATTATTAATACCACTGTCCAGAGCATTGATTACTTAAAAGGAATAGAAATAGAAATGCCCTACATAGTTTGTTTGACTTTAGTTGGAGTTAATGGTTATAGAATGTCTGTTTCAGAACATTTAGCTATAGATGGTGCAATTGATAGAGATGTTCTGCTTATTCCTGAAATATTAATTGAAGAAGATGTAAATGACTCTGATGTAACCAAACTATTGAATCCAATTATTAATTCCGTGTGGAATGCATGTGGTTATATGAAATCACCCAACTATGATACAGCAGGAAATTATAAACACAGGTTATAGAATAATACAAACGATATGACATGCAGAGCCTATAATTAGGCTCTTTTTATTTTGGGGGAGGTGAGGTATTATGGGAGCAAGAGGTAAAAATAATACTAAGTGGTTAACCAATGTTTTTCCCCGTTTATCTGAGATTCGAGACTGGTGCATGAAGGGTAAAACCAATGAAGAAATGTGTGTGCTTTTAGGCATAAGTCCAGACAGTTGGTACACTTATATGAAGGAACATAATGAGCTAAATAACATCGTTACAGCAGGGAAGTCTGTTATAGATAACCGTGTAGAAAATGCAGTTTTGAAAACTGCCCTTGGTTTTGAATATGAAGAAATCAAAACAATTTTAGAAGAAGATCATAATGGCAAAAAAAGAACAAGGATTGAGAAAACCAAAAAGTATATGCCACCTAACCCGACTGCTCAAGCTTTCTGGCTAAAGAACCGTAAGAAGGATGAGTGGGGCGATAGGAAAGAGATTGTCTTTGATACAAAGGGCCAGGAGGAAGAAAGAAAGCTGCAATTTCTTAAAATGATAAATGAAGAAGTCATTGATGCGGATTATTCTATTGTTGAAGAAGATGCTGTTATGACAGGCCCTGAAGTTATAGAGGAGACAGAAGAAGGTTTTATTGAGGATGATCACTTTGGTAAAGAAACAATTGAAGCATAATCTTATGTCGTCAGTAATGTGGGAGATAAATGCCCTATATGAGCCTAATACTACCCAAAATAAGCCCATATAGAATACATAATTAGTCTTATGTATCCAGTTGCTATCAGGGCCATACAGAGGTAACATGGACACACCTAGTAGAGAAAGGGTGTGTTTATATGCTTGATTTAGGCAATTTCGAGGTGTATCTCACAAACAAGGAACTGAGCCTGAATACCATCAGCTGCTATATTCGGGACAGCAAGGTTTTTATGGATTGGTTCGGAAGCAGAACGGATTGTGGATTGGATAGACTGATCCAACTCGATGCCATTGGATACAAGAAGCATCTGCTCAATATCAATAAATCAGTAGTGACAGCCAATAGGAAGGTCGCAAGCGTCAATGCCTTATGCAAATGGCTTTATGATAGCGGATCAACAGTTGATGAGATCAATATAAAGGCAGTGAAGAGTCGGGAGGCTCGGCAATATAAAGGCTTGGAGGAAAAGGATCTAAGGAAGCTTCGAGCAGAGATACATCGAAATCGCAATCCACTTCATATATGCATCATTGAGATACTCCTGGGCACAGGGCTTCGGGTGAGTGAACTATGCAATCTAAAGCTTCAAGACATAGAATTATCCGAGCGTAAAGGCACAATCAAAGTCATTGGCAAAGGAAACATATACAGAACATTGCCACTTAATAAGGATGTTCGCAAAGCAATCCAAGATTACGCTGATACAAGAACTGAAAATGATAGTGACTTCTTATTGATAGGACAGCGAGGAGCATTTAAACGGAACGCAATCAACTTAATCCTTGAAAAGTATGGGCAAAGAGTGGCAGTAGATGTAACCCCACACCGGCTCAGACATTCGCTAGGATATAGCCTAGTCAAGGCAGGAACAGCCATAACGACCATTCAGGAAATCTTGGGTCACGAAAGTATAATGACAACGAATTTATACACCGTCACAACTGAACAGGATAAGGTAGAGGCTCTGGAAGCCTTGGAGTGGTAAGATAGCCGCTCTATTTTTATGCACCTTTCCAATGGGAGGGGTGCTTCTATTTGTGCAAATTGCCCCTGCAGTAGATGGCGTGGAGATTTTTTTGATATTTTTACTAGAAAACTATATATTAAGTTGTTATTTTATGTAATAATTATAAGAATATAGTTGAAGGATTTATAATCGACTAATTTGCTTTTAGAGATACAAAAATTTATTAATTGGGAGGTACTATGTTCAGTAATGTTATTGCCATAGTTTCTGTAATATTTGCTTTGATGTCGGTACTTATTTCATATTATATTTATAAGGCTTCAAAAGTCGATACATCATATTTAGATATCGACAAGCAGTATGTTGAATTATTAAAATTAGCTTTAAACGAGCCAGATTTAAGAGACTACGAAAGAACTTCGATGTTCTATAAGCTGGATTCACAAGATAATTTCAAGAGAAAATATAACATATATGCTTATATGTGTTGGAATCTTGTGGAAACAATTTATGACAGGCAAAAGGACAAAAGTGGAAGATTTAGACTTTCAGAAACATGGGTACCTGTGATGTTTGAAGAGAATAGATTACATTATACATGGTTCAAGCATAACTTGAGACTGTTTAAACCAGAGTATCAAAAGTTTGTTACAGGTGAATTAAACGATATAGATATATTAGAGGGAAGTGTCAATGATTTAAAGGATGTGTATGCAAGATTTAAAAGAGATTTTGCGGCTGATGAGAGGAAGAATTATGCTCACCTTGAGATGTTGATGGTTAAAAAGAAATATAAACTTTTACTTGCTAAGCATAAAGTTTTTAACGAGGTAATTGGATATGCTTTCATTTATGATGATAATAAAAAAGTTCTTTGGCTTGATTATATGGCTATTGATATTAAATTCCAAGATGCAGGCTATGGTACTCTATTATTTAACAAAATAGCTGAATTAAAACAAGAAGGTATTTTAGGTATATTCTTAGAAGTGGAAATTCCTAGCACAGATGAAGCTAGTAAAGAAGATCAAATTCGAAGGATTAATTTTTACGAAAGACTCGGAGCAAAAAAATTGAAGTTTGAGTACCAATTGCCAACTAATAATGGTGGATTGCCCATGTACCTTTATTTTAGACCATCGCCGAATGTAAGATTGTTACCAAAAGAGCAGATAAAAGAAACTATAGCATTGGCATTTGAGTATATCCATTCTGATGTTAATCAAAGAGATACAATTCTTAAATCATTTTTAAGCACAGTGCCAGATGAGCATTTTTAAAACTATTGTCATTAAGGGAAGGAGGCTCTATGCAGCCATCACAGGAAATACAACAAGACCATGACCGCCAAAATCTCCTGCTAAAGCGATATCTGAATAAATACTTCTCCCCGACCAAGATAGAAGAACTTGTCGGGGAGTTTTCATTTTCAGAGCTACGTAAATTACTTGGCGAGATGGATTTAGAATTTTTTAGCTTATGCTACTTTCCTAAATACTTTGATCGTAGATTTGGGGAGTTTCACTTAGAGCTATTCGAGGAACTGAAATACATGCTGGACAACAAAGGGTTGATTGAAGCTTTTGGATTACCAAGGGAACATGGCAAAAGCACAATCAACTCTTTTTTATTTCCGCTGTATTCAACACTCTACAATAAATCTCAGTTTACATTAATAATATCAGCAACAGAGCAGATTGCTCTACCCTTCCTTGATATGATAAAGGATGAGCTTGAAACTAATGAGTTACTGATGGAAGACTTCGGTATTCAAAAAGGAAACCGCTGGAACAATAATGAAATATGGATAAGGGGTAAGGGTGGCATTGATGCATGTATAATGATTCGTGGTATTGATGGTTCACTAAGAGGCATCCACTTCAAGCAATTTAGGCCTCAGCTTGTTCTATTGGATGATCTTCTTAAGGATGATACTGCAAAATCAGAAACAAAGCGTGAGCAAGTTAAAAATACATTTACAGATGTAGTAATTCCAATCGGGACGAGAGATACAAATATACTAGTTGTCGGCACGTGCTTACATGAGGAAGATCTGATGACTGACCTGCTTAAGGGGAAAATACCTGGGGTCAGAAGCATAAAGAAAGCGGCAGTCATATGCTTTGCCGAACGAGACGATTTATGGAGTGACTGGGAAGCCAAATATAATAATCTACTGGACTTGGACAGGATTAAAACTGCCAAGTCTTTTTTTTATGACCATCAGGAGGAAATGCTGGAAGGAACAGAAATATTGTGGTCAGAGTATCTTGATTACTATTATCTAATGTGCAAGAAACAGGCAATGGGGGACAAATCCTTCTATAAAGAAATGCAAAATGATCCCCGCAGCACTGATGACTACATATTTCGGGATATTCAATATTGGGACAGACTTCCTGGATTTGAAGAAATGGAACTCGTGATGTACATTGATCCTGCAATTAAAGCTGGTAAAAGGAATGACTTCTCTGCAATAACAATTCTCGGACTTCATAGAAAAACTAAGCAAAAGTATGTTGTCGATGGCAGTATATATAAATTACTTCCCGATGATCTGTTTCAGGTAGCTATAGAAAAATTACAGCAATATCCGGTTGAGAAGATTGGATTTGAAACTACAGCAGCGCAAAGCTATATCAAGCAGAAGTTTGAAGAGGAACTCTGGAAGAACAAGATATTTACTCCTGTCGATGAAGTAATAAGTAGAGGCCAGAAGCATGAGAGAATTATATCTTTAGAACCGGAAGTTAAGAAGGGGCATATCCTATTCAACCCTGGTAATATCAGGTATAATAATCAGGTAAAAGATTACAACAAAGGTGCTAAACATGATGATGCTCCTGACTCATTATATGGCGCAGTTCAGTTGGTTCAAGGGGTAAAGAGCATTAGGTTTTATGATAGGAGTTTGTTGTTCTGATAAATTTTGGTATAGACCATTTGTTATAGGAAAAATGAATAAATAATTTTGAATTTAATATTATTTGACAAAACAGATAAAATACGATACTCTTTTATCTAATAGATATCTAATAATTATTAGATGAAAGAGGTAGTGATATGAAAAGAATAATGACAGATAAACACAAGTTCATGTCATATGTTTTAAACAATGATGAGGACTTAAATGTAAGCACAACAAAGATTGCAGAAATGTTTGCAGTAAGTCAATCGACAGTTAGTAACGCAATAAAAGATGTAAGATATGAACTAAAGATTAAGAATTTAGAAAAAGAACTTTCTATGGCAAAAAAAGAACTTTATATCGATAAACTGATTGCGCTTCCGGAGTCAACTGATGATATTGGAGTTTTTAAAAGAAAGCCTTAACATTTTAGTGGCTTTTTAGAGTTAGCCAAATTTAGAAATAATAGAGAGAAGCAAATGGCTAATAATCAAGTGTGTTTCTGCGAGAAAGTTTATAATTAATGAAACTGGGTACTTCTGTATTATCGATCAGGTAGTAATGATAGTAGAAAAGTATATTGCCCTCAGTGGTGGGAGGAGCAAGTGCCTGAAGGTAGATTCTGTAAGGAATGCGGTTCGAGAATGATTAATGTAAAGAGCTTATATCTTAACTGATATAGGCTCTTTTACTTTTAGAAAGGTCGTGACATTTTGAACACAAACGAAAACTTAATAATGGAATGCCTCAATGAACTTAACAAAAACGCTCTAGTAAAGCAAAAATACAAGGATTACTACGAAGGCAATCACTCAATCCTCAAAAGCTACCAAATGCAGGACAGCCGGAGCAATATGAGATTGGTGTTCAACTTTCCAAGAAAGTTTGTAGATAATGAAACCGGATATATTCTAGGCAAACCAGTCAACTATATTTCCAAGTCAGATGAGTCAACAATCACAGCTGCTATCGACAAAAACACGAGCCATTGGGATAAAGAACATAATATTAATCTGCGGAAACAATCGGAAATCTATGGGGAAGCTTATGAACTCAACTATGTTAATACTGAAGGGGAGTTTTCAGCGACTATACTCACTCCTCTGAATGCTTATGTTCTGGAGGATGGATCTGCAGAAAGAAACGTGGTACTGGCATTACATACCTTCACAAAGAAATTCGATGATAAGAAATATCTTGATGTGTATACTGCCAACGAAATCTTACATTATGAATTGGGTAGTAACAGCAATAAATCATCTCTTAACCTGATCGGCAGCCATGAGCATATTTTCGGAAGAGTGCCTGTGACTGTATGCCCCGCCAATCATGAAAAGATAAGTGGCTTTCAGGATGTCATTTCCCTCTTTGATGCCTACAACGCTCTGAATTCAGATTTGGTCAATGAAATCGCCGATCACCGGAATGCTTACCTAGTAATTGAAAATGCCAAAAT
>Ga0209123_1001354_pt1 | contig 24666 bp, 24 predicted proteins | sample BarGraIncu00431A_FD_184500 | JGI IMG/M metagenome (GOLD analysis project Ga0209123, IMG submission 184500) | Arctic peat soil microbial communities from Barrow, Alaska, USA - Barrow Graham LP Incubations 004-31A (SPAdes) (version 2) | ecosystem: Environmental > Terrestrial > Soil > Wetlands >...
GGCACTACTGTTGTTACTTCTACTTTATCTTTACCAACCGCCTCGGCAAATTCCTTTAGTGGATTAAACGACACTACAACTTGTATTTTTGATTTTGCATCTTTTTCTTTTGCAACAGTTGCAGAGTTTGAACATCCAACTAATGTACCTATAATACCTGTTAATAAAATGAGACTAATAACTTTTTTCAATATTTTACACTCCTTTAAATCATCACCTGCGTAACTAGCTTATATCTTTACTATGTTATCTCTTGTTGCAAGTCATTTGCATTTACGTTTATACTATACCATATATTTGTAATTTGTCAACACATAGGTGGAACAACCCGTTTTCATAGATGTCAGTTTAAAATTTCTAATCACACAAAAAAAGTATGTATTATTATAATACATACTTTTTTTACCCATATAATGATTAATCATCTCCTACGGAGCTGCAATATTAAATTTCTAGATTTCCATTATTATTGGTATAATTATAGGTCTTCTCTTAGTTTTAATATATAAAAATTGACCTAAAGCATTTCTAATACTAGATTTTATTACTGCCCATTCTTTGATCTTATTATCTAAACACTGTTCAAGCTCTTTTCTAACAATGTCCCTTGCTTCATTAATAAGTTCATTAGATTCTTTCATATATACAAAACCTCTAGTGATTATATCTGGTCCTGCAACTATAGTATAAGTTTCTCTTTGAATAGTAACTACCACAGTAAGAATACCCTCTTCAGCTAAATGTTTTCTGTCTCTAAGTACGATATTTCCAACATCTCCTACTCCAAGACCATCTACCATTATAGCTCCTGTTTGTACTCTTCCAGCAAATCTACATTCACTTGGAGATACTTCTAATATTTGACCAGTTTCTCCAATAAAAATTCTTTCTGGATCCATGCCTAATTTCTCTGCAAGTAATGCATGTTGTTTAAGATGTCTATATTCACCATGCACTGGCATAAAGTATTTAGGTTTAACTAATGTATGCATCAATTTTAACTCTTCTTGACACGCATGCCCAGAAACGTGGATCTCTTCTGTAGTATTATATATTACATTAGCTCCCTTTTTAAAGAGTTCATTTATTACATTATATATGAACTTTTCATTTCCTGGAATTGGAGATGCAGATAATATAATTAAATCACCTTTTTGTATCTGAATACTTCTATGTGTCGATGATGCCATTCTTGTTAATGCTGCTAGTGGTTCACCTTGGCTACCAGTAGTTACTATTGTTACCTTATCATCAGGATAATTACGAAGTTCTGCAACTGTAATTAAATGTTCTGGTTCTATATGCAAATATCCTAGGTTTATTGCCACTTCAGATATTCTTTCCATACTTCTTCCACTGAATGCTATTTTTCTTCCATTAGCAATCGCAGCATTTGCAATTTGTTGTATTCTATGAATATTTGATGCAAATGAAGCTACTATTATTCTACCTTCAGCCTTAAAAAATATTTTATTTAATGTTTCTCCAATTACTTTCTCAGATATTGTAAATCCAGGACGTTCTACATTAGTACTATCAGCCATTAGAAGTAATACTCCTTGGCCACCTAATTTTGCAAATCTCTCTAAATCGATAACTTCGCCATCAATCGGAGTATAATCTACTTTAAAATCTCCTGTGTGTATGATTCTTCCAATAGGAGTATGCACACAAATTGAACATGCATCCGCGATACTATGACTAACTCTTATAAATTCTACACTAATTTTGTCTAGTTTTACAATGTCGCCAGCTGCGACTACATTTAGAGTGCAATCAGCTAATATTCCATGCTCTTCAAGCTTATTTTCAACAAGTCCAAGTGTTAGACGCGTACCGTATACGGGAATATTAATTTGCTTTAAAACATAAGGTAAAGCTCCTATATGATCTTCATGACCATGTGTTAGAAAAATCCCTTTAATTCTATCTTTATTCTCTATAAGATAAGTTATGTCAGGAATTACTAAATCCACTCCATACATATCTACATCTGGGAATGAAATTCCACAATCTATAATAATAGTTTCATCTTTATATTCTATTGCAGTAATATTCTTTCCAATTTCTCCAAGTCCACCAATTGGGATAACTCTAATTTTGTTTTTTCCTTTACTTCTATAATTATTATTCAATTTTTACCTGATTTCTAAATATTAGGCAATTTTTATGTCCTATATTTTCGTTCTGTCGACTAAACATAATGGTATGAAACAGAATTTAAGCATTTAGTTTAGTATTATTATATTAAATTTCATACAATTTACTTATTCCAAATATTTCCTTTCCGCCTTTTAACCATAAATCAGGTTTTTCACCTACCTTTTCTTTTATATTTTTGTAACAATAATTTACATAATTATTTTAAAATATTTTTAGAGATAATAGTTTGTCTTGCCGATATCCAAATCTAGCTAACCTATCTCCGTTAAACTCGTTTTCCTTGTCTTAATGATTCAATGAAATCGCCTATGTCACTTTTCTTTACTCTATAATGTTCTCCAATTTTAAATGAAGCTATTTCTCAATGTTTTGAGCGTCTTCATTATTTTCAGTCATTCTTTCTCCTTTCTTTAAATTTTTTCTAATTAGCTTATATTTCAAAGTGCTGCTGTTTAAGTAAACATCACTTTCTTTTTTTACTATATATATTATATATTATATATTTTTATGTTTTAAGAAAGATCTAAATTAATAAAATCTTTGTAGTTTCCTAATAAATACAATAAGTAAGATTGCTTTTATTGTAATCAAATATAATTATACCATATTATATTTGATTATATTCGAAAATTATATAAAAAGGTTTAAAACTAATGACTTACCCTCAAAATATTGCTTTTTATAGTAATATAACCTTATTTTAAAATATTAATTCATTATTATCATGCCTGTTTCGCTATATTTTATTCAATCATTTTTAAATACTCCAAAAATGAATTCGTTATCAATTACAGTTTATCATTAATTGCATAAAAAAAGAAGGGCCAGAATGGTATTTTTACCACCCAAGTTCTCCTTTTAAATCTATCTCATTGTTTTCTATTCTTTTCTTTAAATCCTTAACCTTTTCTTCTATTATCTTTGCGACTTTTATAAATTCCGCGTCCGATTTTCCAGTAGGATCATCCAGTCCCCAATCTTCTTCAAACCTATGTGCCACAATTGGGCACACTACATTACATCCCATTTTCACAACAATATCAGCCCTAGGTATATCATCTAGTAACTTTGATGTTTGAGTTTCATTCATGTCTATCTTATATAGATCTTTTATTATTCTCACTGCATCTTGGTTAATTTGAGGTTTAGTCTGCGTCCCTGCTGAATAAGAATCAAACTGAGATGCCCCTATCATCTTTCCTAGCGCTTCTGCCATCTGTGATCTGCAAGAATTATGAACACATATAAATGCTACCTTTGGTTTCATATTATCATTCTCCCCTATATTTAATCCTATAATTTTAAATTAGATAAAACGCCCTTGTATATTCTTACATCCGCTTATAATCATATACTATATGTTAATCTAGGTTTTTGTCAATGCACTCATCATAAATTCTACACATTATTAAATATGTTTAGAAAATTTTGTTTCTTAGATAAATAAAAGAGCATAAATATGATTTAATATTATGCCCTTCCATTTTTATAGATTAGTGCCTATTAATTAATCTTTTTTACTTCACTGTTTATTATTTGTTTATTCCTTGTTACTTACTAATCATTTAAATCTATTTGTTCTCCAGTAACTCTATAAACAGTGGATTCACAAATATTTGTTGTATGATCAGCAATTCTTTCTAAGAATTTACATACAAATAAAAATTGACTAGCTTGATGTGCGGCTTTAGAATCATCCCTCATTACTGCAAGCAGTTCATCAAAAACCTCTTTATATATAACGTCAATTTCATCGTCCATTTTACAAGTACTATATGCCTTTTCTACATTTCCTTCAACATAGGCATCAATAGATAACATAATCATTTTCTTTGCAATGTCAGCCATTCTAGGAATATGTGTTAGCTGGGTTATATATGTTTCACCTTTAAGCCTTAAAGCTATTTTAGCTATATCAACAGCATGATCTGCTATTCTCTCTATATCTGTCACTATTTTAGTTGTAGTAAATATAGTTCTTAAATCATTAGCCAGTGGCTGTTGGGTTGCTATTAATTTAATACATTTATCTTCTATATCTCTTTGAAGATCATCCACTAAATCATCGTTCCTAATTACCTTTTCTGCCATATCACAATCTTGGTTAACTAATGCCTCTATACATTCAAATATTTGCTTTTCTGCAATACTTCCCATAGTTAATAGATCACCATGAACTTGTTGTAATCCTGCATCGAAAGACGCTCTTGTCATATTCCCCTCTCCTTTTTAATATTATATTTATTTATTCATTTATTAATTAATTATTCTAACCGAATCTTCCCGTTATATAATCTTCTGTTCTTTTATCCCTTGGTTTGTAGAATATCTCTTCGGTCTTACCACACTCGACAACTTCACCATTAAGGAAAAATGCAGTTTGATCTGATATTCTGCCCGCTTGCTGCATATTATGAGTAACTATAATAACAGTATATTTAGTTTTTAGTACATCCATTAATTCTTCAATGCTAGCTGTAGATATTGGGTCAAGTGCTGAAGTAGGTTCATCCATTAGAATAACTTCTGGTTCTACAGCGAGTACTCTAGCTATGCATATTCTCTGCTGTTGTCCACCTGATAGACCCATTGCACTTGTTTTTAGTCTGTCCTTAACTTCATTCCATACTGCAGCCCCTTTAAGACTTTTCTCAACAATTTCATCTAACTTAATTTTATTTTTAATTCCATGTATTCTTGGTCCATAAGCTATATTGTCATATATAGACATCGGAAATGGATTGGGTTTTTGAAAAACCATTCCTACCTTTTTCCTTAGTTCTATTATATTACATTCGTCATAAATATTATTACCCTCGTATATAACTTGACCTTCTATTCTCACATTATCTATTAAGTCATTCATCCGGTTAAGAGTTCTTAAAAATGTAGATTTACCACAGCCTGAAGGCCCAATAAGTGCAGTAACTTCATTTTTATTTATATCGAGATTAATGTTCTTTAATGCTTGAGAGTTACCATAAAACAAATTAAGATTTTTAATTTGTATAATACCCATTTATATTCCTCCTCATCTCATTTCTTTTGATTAGCTTGTTTTTATAAAATATATCTAAATTATAAACTGTTGTACTAATTCGCGTAAATCTTCACCTTGACTTGCTTGATCTTGGTACCCTTGGACAATGTAATCCATCGCTTTTGAAGTTTCTGACACACTTGATGCTATCTGATTAGAACTTCCAGTAACTTCTAAGAGTAATTCTAACACTGATTTAATTGATGTATTTGTTTTTCCAATAATGTTTTTCATATCTGTTGTACTTCCTACTAAGTAATCCGAAAAATTGTCCATATATTCTGAGTCCTTTTGGTAATGGCTGCCCATATCAAGCATTAAATCATAATCTTTAATAATTTCATTATCAATAAATTCTAGTATTTCATTAGAACTCTGACCAATATAAGAAAATGCTTCTTCAACTAAATTAACCGTATTTTTAATATCGCTCGTTGCATCAGTTGATAATGCAGCGAGCTTTCCAATCTCCTGCGCAACTACGGCAAAACCTCTTCCTTGCTCGCCTGCTCTAGCTGCTTCTATTGAAGCATTTAATGACAATAGTTTAGTTTGTTTCGATATGTTATCAATTAAATCTGACATAACTTTGATTTTTTTAACCACTTTACCATTTTCTATTGCCTTTAAAATATTTGTTTGCTTTTCACTATAAATAGAGTTTACCATTCTTTTTGCCTCAAGAGTTTTACTTTTAACATTTGTAGCTCTTTCTTTTATCCCTTTAGAAATACTACTTGTATCCACTGCCTTATCATATACGAGCATAATTGATGAAAGTATTTCTTGCGAAAGGTAACTTATGTCGTTTACTGCTAAATTTATATCATTTATACCTGAATTAATTTTATAAGTTGATCCATTTACGGTTTGAATATCAGCAGATATCTCCTCGGCACTATTATAAATGTTACGGCTGTATGTATTGTTTTTATTTACTTGATCGGTTATACTCACCACTAGTCTTTTGGTATTTGCGCAGGCTTTATTTAGTGCTTTGGACAAAATACCAACTTCATCATTTAAGTTTATATCTATAACTTTGGTTAAGTTTCCTTTGCTTAAATTTTCAGCGAAATCCACATTTTTATTTAATCCATTGGCTATCAACTCACTAATTAATATACCGAGTAAAATAGCTATAATAAAACCGCTTACTGTTATTACTAATATAGTTATAGATGATTTAATGAACAAATTTTTATTATCTATGTTAGTTATATTCGCACTTTCTTCATTAGTTTTTATTAAATTTTGTAGGCTATTGTCTAAATTGCTTGATATCGCGCTAAATGTTTGAAATAAATCATCTGTTTCATCAAATTTATTTTCACTTATTAAATCAAGTAAACCCACAATTAATTTGGTACAATCATTATTTATAGAATTTAACTGCAAATTACTTTTATCTTGTTTACTTGCAATATTTACTTCATTGTACCGCAATAAAAGTTTATTATTTTCTTCTAGAATATCATTAACTTTATCAATTTTAACCTGGGTAACTGTAGCATTTTTCTTTAATAATATTACCTCTAAATTTCCTTGAATACTAATAACATTCTTTTGAATCTGACCAAGGGTTTGAATAGATACTAAATTATTATTGTAAACTTGCTGACTTCCCTCATTAATAGCCTTCATACTAACATAACTAGATATTCCTACCATACTTATATACAATGATATAGCCACAAAACATATAAGTAACTTACTTCTAACTTTTAGGTTAAGGAATTTTTTCGTAATAGACAACTTCTTAAGACCTTGGAATCTTCTTTTGTTAAATAACTTCTTTAAGTTCAAGAATCTTTTCATAACAAATAACCCCTTAAAATTTAATTGTTTTATAATTATATTAGTATTTCTTTCTAGTTATAATTCTTGCGGTAATATTCAAGAATAAAACCATAATTATTAAAACCAATGCCGCGCCCCAAGCTTTATCTATCCAATCAGTATATGGAGATTTAGCATACTGAAAAATCTGTGCTGGAAGCGATGCTATAGGTTCACTTAAACTGCTTGACCAGTATTGGTTACCAAAAGCAGTTAATAAGAGTGGTGCAGTTTCCCCAGCTGCTCTTGCCACAGCAAGCATTACCCCCGTTACTATACCTTTCATTGCTGTTGGAATAACTATTTTAACAATAGTTTGCCATTTACTTACACCAAGTGCATATGAACCTTCTCTATATTCATTTGGAACTAATTTTAATACACCTTCAGTAGACCTCGTAACTATAGGGATTAAGATAATTGTTAGAGCCATCCCTCCAGACATAGCTGAGAACCCACCAAAAGGTTTAACAAAAGCTATATACGCAAAAATACCTACAACTACGGAAGGTATTCCTAGTAGTATATCAACCACAAATCTAACAACCTCAGCAAATTTTCCTTTAGGCTCGTATTCATTTAAGTAAATAGCTGACATAATTCCTATAGGTAGTCCAATTACTGAAGCAACTCCTACTAATACTAAAGTTCCAAGTATTGCATTACCTATTCCACCCCCTATATCTCCAGCTGGAGTAGGTAATGATGTTAAGAACTCAAAGTTTATAACTTTATATCCTTTATAAATTATGTAACTGAGTATACTTATCAAAGGGATTAATGCTAATACCGTTAATATAACAATTACAACATGCATAAAATTATTAAATATTTTTCTCGCTTCTATGTTTCCAGCTAGCATAATATCACTCCCTAATAAACTTTAGATATTTTATGAATAAACACCCTTGCTATTGCATTAAGAATAAATGTTACTAAGAAAAGAAGTAATCCTATTTCTATTAATGACGAATAGTAAACCGCACCAGTTGCTTCATTAAATTCATTAGCAATAACTGCTGCCATTGAGTGACCAGGTGCAAATAATGAAAGGTTAATTTCTGCTCTGTTACCTATGACCATTGTAACCGCCATAGTCTCTCCAAGAGCTCTTCCAAGACCCATTATTACAGCTCCGAATATTCCTTGTTTCGCATAAGGCAAAACTACTTTCCATATCATTTCCCATTTAGTTGATCCAAGTGCCAAGGATCCGGCTTTTAAGTCACTTGGTACAGTTTCAATAATATCAACTACAAGAGCAGAAATTATTGGAATAATCATAATCGCTAATATCAAACCAGCTGATAACATTCCAAGTCCAATAGGTGCCCCTGAAAAAAGCGGAAACCATCCTAAAACATCACCTACAGGTTTTTGGAAATAATCTCTTATAAAAGGTACAAAAATAAATAAGCCCCATAATCCATATAGGATACTTGGAATACTTGCTAGTATTTGCACCATAAAAGCTATTACTATTTTCATCCATTTGTTTGATATTTCTGTTAGAAATATACCTATACCAATACTTATTGGTGTTGCAATTAAAACTGCAATAATTGAAGACACAATAGTACCATATATAAAAGGTAATGCTCCAAACTTATCTTGAACTGGATCCCAGTCAGTACTTTTAATGAAAGAGAATCCAAACTTTTCAATAGACAATTTAGACTGAATTAATAATGCTATAACCATCCATAACATTAAAACCACAACAATTACTGCGAAAAATAATGTTACATTCTTAAAAGTTTTATCTAAAAAACTCTGACTTATTTTACTCGACCTTTGCTCATTCTTTTTTACAATTTTATTTTCTCCCATGGCTTGTCTCTCCTTCACATGATTCTAGAAAACTACACAAACCCAAAATGGAAAAAACTTTTTTAATTAGTTTTTAACCACTTCGGGTTTATGTACATATTTATTTTTTTACTTGTTTTACTTGATTGCAGCTAAATTCTCTTCATTAAGTTTAATTATAGCATCTGGTAATTTTCCATAATATAAATCATTTGAGTAACTTTGTCCGTCTGTGTTTGCCCATTTAATTAAATCTACTATAACCTTTTTCTTATCCGCATCTGCATATGTTGTATTAGCTAATATCCAAGCAAATCCTACGATACCATATGCTTTTTCACCTGATTTTTCAACTATAGATACTTTTGTATTTTTTGGCATATCTACTGATGCTGTTTCAGCTGCAAGTGTTGCGGCTTCTAGTGATGGTGCTACAAATTTTCCATCTTTATTTTTAAGATCTGCATAAGGTATTTTGTTTACAGCAGCATATGCAAGCTCTGCGTATCCAATAGACCCAGGTGTTTGTTTAACTTGACCAGCTACACCTTCATTTCCTTTAGCTCCAATTCCAGCTGGGAATTTAACAGCTTTTCCTTGACCAACTTTTTCTTTCCACTCTGGTGATACTGTAGTTAAATAATCTGTAAATATAGATGTTGTTCCACTTGAATCAGAACGATATACAGGAGTTATAGCTAAATCTGGAAGTGTTATTCCTGCATTGTCAGCTTTTATCTTTGAATCATTCCATTTCTTAATGTTTCCAAGATAGATTTGTGATAATGTTTCTTGAGTAAGTTTTAATCCTGTACTTACACCTTCAACATTATATATTACTGCTACTGCACCAACAGTTATAGGTATATGAATAACACCATTTTTTATAGCCTTTTCTTCATCATCTTTCATAAATGCATCTGATGCTGCAAAATCAACAGTACCTGCTGTAAGTTGTTTAATACCAGCACCTGATCCTATAGATTGATAATTAACTTTTACTTCTGGGTGAAGTTTATTATATTCGGAGAACATTTTTGAAAATAGTGGGTTAACAAATGTAGAACCGCCTGCATTTATCATATATTCTTTTGTTGTACCCGATCCTGTTTTAGGTGTAGCAGGTTTAGCAGCACATCCAGCTAAAGCACCAGTTAACGTAGCAAGTACCGTCGCCACTACAAGAAATTTTTTAAGGTTTTTTTTCATTTTTATTCCCCCTGTTTTATATTCTTTTTTATGTTCTTTTTTATGTTCTTTTTTATGTTCTTTTTATGCTCTTTTTTTATGTTCTCAATCTCTTTTCTTAATCACATTACTACCTTAGTATACATTTGCTTTGTTTAGTTTATATTAACCTAATGTTAAGCGTGTGTTAAGTTATATAAATAGTATCTTACAAAATTATATTAATTATTCGAGATATTTAAATTTATTTTCAGTATAAACGCATAAAAAACACCTTAATTTTAAATATCTAAGCATTTAAAATCAAAGTGTTAATATTCTTTCCCTTGCCTTAACCTATACAAAATGCAACCTAAGCTCAATATGACAACTATTTATACTAGCTGTACATTTTATCCCTATAGGTTGCATTGTAATTTATTTAATCGTTAAAAATAATTCTCTTTTCAAATAGACCGCCTTGCTTTGTATAATGTAAGACATATTCTTTGTCGTAAACATTTTGTATATCTAATTTTACAATCCCTTTTGTTTTTAATGCTAATTTTACTTTATTAAAATCAGCAAGATCATTTTCATCAAGCATTGTGTATATAAGTTTTCGTGAATACATAGACCATGTCTCTAAAAGTTCATCAAGTGGTGTGTTTACATCTATATTCATTTATTGTTCCTCCTTGTATAATATAATTTATATTGTTATATCAATTATATATTTTTTCTTGTCCGCTTCTATTATATATAATTCACTATATATAATCAACTTACATTGCAAATTGATTTGATATATCGTAAGTTATTTGTTATAATACGTTTTCTTGCCTTGCTAATAGTTATTATTGTCATTTATAAGTATTAACACTTTTTAGAAAACAAAACATTTATTACATACTTTATATTTTAAAATCAAATAATTGACCATCTCTTATGACTTTTTAACTATAAGTGATAATAAGCTAACATTTAATCATCTGGCAATAACTTTTCTCCTGCTATTTTAATTCCTATAGCTCCTAGTGGTGCTGTAAAAAATATAGATAGTACTGCAATTGCGAGTATTACCTCGCCAGATTTCACTCCAGCCGCTAGTGGAACTGCTCCCATAGCTGCCTGTACCGTGGCCTTAGGGATATAAGAAATCACGCAAAACAGTCTCTCTTTCGCATTTAAGTTAGTACCCCCTAATGAAATTAGTACGCCTATACTTCTGGCTACGAGCCCAATGCAGATAATTATTAGTCCCTCTAACCCTGATTTCATAACAACATATATGTTAACCTGCGCTCCAACTAATACAAAAAGTAAAATTTCTGCAATTACCCAAACCTTGCTAAGTTTCATTGATAGTCTATTCGCTAGTTTAGAATATTTTTCTAAAAGAATAAACCCAATAGTCATTACTCCTAAAAGACTTGCAATAGGTACTATATCTTTTAAAACATCTTCAATTCCTGTTACCATAATTGCTACTGCAATTAATATTAAAGTTTTTTTAGTATCTCTCATGTGATATTTTTTAAATATATACGTTAGTATAAACCCCACAACAACACCTATTGCTATCCCAAGTAAGATAGATATAGGCACGCCTAATAGTTTCATAGGAATATTTACACTTTTACCTCCATACAAACCTAAGAAAGTTGAAAATATAGTTATTGCAAAAACATCATCAATAGAAGCTCCTGCCAGGATTATTGTTGTTATTCCTTTTTTAGTTCCTTTTCCTCTTGATATGAAATTAAGCATAGGTGGTACAACTACTGCTGGTGAAACTGCAGCTATTATAAATCCAAGCATACCAGACTCAATTATTGATATTCCAAGCATATATTTTGCAACAAACATAATAGTAAGACCTTCACAAATGCCAGGTATACAGCTCATTTTTAATGCAGGAACCCCTACTTTATTTAAAGTATCCCTTTTGATTCCAAGACCTGCTCTTAGTAAAATAATAATAAGTGCAATCTTTCTTAGATCTGGTGATATTGTAATTATATTTGGACTTATTATATTTATTCCATAAGGTCCGAGTACTACTCCTAAAATTAACATTCCAAGCAGTCCTGGAAGTTTTAACTTTTCAAACAACTGATTAATTAATAGTCCTAGTATTATTATAATTGCTAAACTGATCGCCATATATAACATCTCCTTTTTAATTGTATTTTGGCGCAAAACAAAAGACTCCTACTTAGAGTAATCACTAAGTAGGAGTCATTAATTGCAAAGTTGCAATAGTTAAGGTGAACTCCATCACCTATATTATAGGTCAATTATACACTAATAATAATTTATATCAATAGTTATATTAAATATAAAAGTATCTAGCTTAATTCTATTTTTTAATCCTAACACATGTTCATATGTATATGCGATAACATACATTTATATATGTATGTTATTATATATATAACAAGTCATTTAATTACATACTTTATAAATACAAATAATAGTTGGTTTTATATTAACGGAGGCATAAAATGGAAATAAAAAACAAACAAGATACCTATAATACATTGTTCCACTGGCATAGCTTTAGATTAAAGCTTGTCTTTGAAGGAATAGTTGTAGGTGTTATTACAGGTTTATTAATTGTACTCTATCGTTATTCACTTGAAAAGGCAGGAATTCTTTTAGCTTATATTTATAAAACTATATCTATAAACCCCGTACTTATTATACCCTGGATTGTGGCATTAATAATTATAGGATGCATTGTAGGACTTATGGTTAAACATGAGCCCATGATTAGTGGAAGTGGGATTCCTCAAGTGGAGGGAGTTTTACTCAGAAAAATTAATATGTCGTGGTGGAGAGTTATTATAGGTAAATTTATTGGAGGAATTCTATCAATAGGTTCAGGTCTTTCCTTAGGTAGAGAAGGACCATCGGTTCAAATGGGTGCAGCAGTTGGTCAAGGTGTTAGTTCTGTATTTAAAAGAGTTAAAATCGAAGAAAAATATCTTATTACAAGTGGGGCTAGTGCAGGTCTAGCTGCTGCCTTTGGTGCGCCCCTGGCCGGAGTAATGTTTGCATTAGAGGAAGTACATAAAAACTTTTCTCCTTTAGTTCTACTTTCAACTTTATCTGCGGCTATATCAGCAACCTTTGTAACTAGTGGATTCTTTGGACTTAAACCAGTTTTCAACATTAAAACTCTAACCATATTGCCACTTAAACTTTATTTATATATAATTTTACTAGGTGTTGTTGTGGGAGTTTTAGGGGTAACCTTTAATAAGGTTGTTTTAAAAACTCAGGATCTATATGCAAATCAAAAATGGCTTCCAAAACAAATGAGAATTATAGTACCATTGCTAATTTCTGTTATTCTTGGACTTACATTACCACAAGTTTTAGGTGGTGGACATCAACTTATAACCTCACTAATAGAAGAACATTTCTCTTTAACAATTGTAGTAATCTTAGTTATTGTAAAATTCCTATTCACCATGGTATGCTATGGTTCTGGCGCACCTGGAGGAATCTTTCTTCCACTTCTTGCTATTGGAGCTTTAATAGGAAATATTTATGGAATAACACTTGTACATTTTGTACATTTTGATAGCATGTATATTAATAACTTTATAATACTTGCAATGGCGGGATATTTTACAGCTGTAGTTAGAGCACCTATAACTGGAACAATTCTAATTACTGAGATGACAGGCTCCTTTAGTCAGTTTCTTTCTTTAGCAGTTGTATCTATAGTTGCATACATTGTTGCAGATATTCTAGCATCAAAACCTATTTACGAATCATTACTTGAAAAATTTTTACATAACAATGGCGAAAAACTTTCTACCGACAATAGGAAAAATAAGTCTATATTAGAGTTTGCAGTTTGTATGGGGTCAGATTTAGATGGGAAGCAAATTAAAGAAGTAAAATGGCCATCACATTGTTTACTCGTAGCAGTTAAGCGAGGAGAAAATGAAATAATTCCAAGAGGTGACACTGTTATTTTTCCAGGTGACTATTTGATTGTACTTACTAATGAGGATAGAGTATCTGAAATTAATGATACCTTAACAATAAAAACGGCAAGTTGTGAGATATTAAAATAAACACCTTAAGGAGAATTTATGATGAATAAAGCACTAATTTCTATGGAAGAAATAACATCAAGAGTTACTGAGTTAATTAAAAATAATGAAGGACCCTTCAGTGTAGTCACATGTGATATTGATAATTTGAATTATATTAATACAATTCATGGGAATGCTCTAGGCGATGAAGTAATTAATAAGGTTATTTCTATATTTAACAACAATTTATCTGAAACAGACTTAATAAGTAGGCGTGGCGATGAATTCACTTTATTACTTGTAAAAAAAGGTGCCGAGAGAAGCTTTATGGATCTAGAAGACATTCGAAGGTATTTATCGGATAATACATTTGATTTAAATACCCCCTCTAAAACAGTAAATATTAACATCACTCTAAGTTTTGGAGTTGCAAGCTATCCTAGGGATTCCAAAAATGTTACAGATCTTCTTAGAGTTGCAGACAGTGGCCTTTTTAGAGCTAAAAAGAGCGGTAAGAACAGAATTTGTCTCTCAGAGGCAGAGAGTATGGTCCCTAAATCAAGTTATTTTACTAAAACGCAATTAGACAGGCTTTCAGAACTCTCTAAATCAAATGATAAAACAGAAGCATTTCTTCTTAGAGAAGCATTAGATGATTTATTTAAAAAGTATAATAAATAAAGCAGACCTAATATTATTTAATTTTTCTGTGTAATACAAGATAAAAAAAAACAGTAGTTAATTCTACTGTTTTTTCTCCTTTACTTTTAGACAATGTATTGCATCTTACACTAACAATTCATTTAACTTATCGCCGCGAATCTCATCAGGGCTCCAAGCAATCACTGCAAACTTACCACCTGTATGGGCATCTACTTTGTTAATCCATTCAATTTCATTGCTTGCTTTTGCAGACAATAATTTATTGGTTGTACCTGTCTTGTATAATGAAGAATTGATAACCCACCATTTCGTACTAATCTTTGCACGTTTTAAATCTTCTTCAAGACGGGTTGCCTCATATACTGGTGTAGCTTCTGAAAGGGTTACTATAATAACTTCAGTCTCATCTACATTTCTGAGCCTTGGAAGCAGCCTTTTCACTGATTCTGGAACATCCCCTTGAGAGCGCTTGATTTCTTGGTTATAACTTTGAGTAGAATCAAGTAGCAGGAGGGTATGCCCCGTTGGAGCAGTATCCACGACAACAATTTGATCTTCTGCCTTATCTACTATATCTGCAAAAGCTCTAAATACTGCAATTTCCTGTGTACATGGGGACCTAAGGTCCTCTTCAACGTATGCAATATCTTCACTAGCCATAGTTTCTCTAGCCTTAGATAGCACTTCTTCTTTATATTTTTCAAGCTCGGCTTTCTCATCAATATGGCTCATAGTGATATTATCATTTTCTTTAATAACATATTTAAGATGAGCTGCAGGGTCGGTTGTGGTAAGATGTACCTTTTTGCCCTTAGCAGAAAGTCCTAGTGCAATAGCCGCTGCAATTGTAGTTTTACCTACGCCGCCTTTGCCCATAGTGAATATTACCTTTTTACCACTTTTATATAAATCTTCTATAATGTCTTTAAGCCCAGGTATGCTCTGCGCGTTTATTTTTTCACTGCTGGTAATATAATTGTCTTTAGTAAGAAGAGCCCTTACATTTTCCATACCTGTTATATTGTAAGCTCTTAGGGGTACCATGTAGGTTGTAATCCCTTTAAGTCCACTAGGCATCTGTGCAAGTGATTTTTGCTGCTTTTGATACAGACTTTCAGATACGCTATCATCATAAGAACTCATAACACCATTTATTATCATCGTTTGATTGTTTACACCAATATCTGAAAGTTCTTTTGATGCTCTTTCTGCTTCTTTAAGAGGTGTCATTTCTGGACGAGAAATAAGCATGAGTGTTGTTAAATCTCCATCCGATAAAGTATCCACTGCTTTTTTATATATTTCTCTTTTACTTTCAAGACCTGAAAGTTGGCCTAAACAAGATGCTCCATGTGTACTTTCACTAATAAACCCACTCCAAGCTGATGGTAACTGTAGCATCCGAAGTGTATGCCCTGTAGGTGCAGTATCAAATATAATATGGTCATATTCCTCTGCTAGCGAATCATCTGTTATGAATTTTGAAAATTCATTGAATGCTGCGATTTCAACAGTGCATGATCCAGAAAGTTGTTCCTCCATATTTTTAAGCGCTGCCTCCGGTAATTTTCCACGATAAGGAGCAATTACACTTTCCTTGTGCTCAGCCGCAGCTTTTATGGGGTCAAGATTAGCAACGACAAGATTTGGAACTTCCTTAATAGGAACCCCCTTATTGTTTAATTCAGTGTTAAAAACATCCTGTAAGTTTGATGCAGGGTCAGTACTTATAAGAAGCACCTTTTTCCCACGATCAGCAAGATTTACCGCTGTAGCACATGCAGTAGAAGTTTTCCCGACGCCACCTTTGCCTGTGTAAAATAGATATTTTGTTAGTTTTATATTTTGCGGATTAAAAATTTCCATGTGAATTACCTCCTGTGTAATTATTAAATGAATCAAATATTACCTTTTTCTCACACTATATGTCTATATACTCCTACGCTCATGTAGTCTACCTTTAAAAAGCCATTAATTGTCTTTGAAAAGCCATTAATTACAATGGCTCCAAAGAAACATTACTTTATTGCATTTTCTAGCAGCAGCCCCCTTTGCCACAACCACAATCATTTGATTTAGAAATTGCTTTAGGAACTCCTTTAATCTTATAAGTTTTGCGGACCTCACCTAAAAAGCTCATTGGAACGTCTAGAAGTTTCACTAATTCTTCATTAGTTGGATATTTTTTAGTTTTCACGATAACTCCATCTAAAACAGTAAGTGGAAACTCCTCAATGCCTTTTTCATTTATAAATTTATTTACTACCTTATTATCCACAAACTCCTGAGGTGACTCTGATAGATTAAACCTTTTAACCTCTACACCACTCTTTTTTAACGAATTAAAAACAGTTGAAATCCTTAAAAGTTCTGGATCAACTCCTATACCACAAAGTCCTGTTGAACAACACATAGCGCCTTCAAATATTTGCATTTTTTTCATTAATAATCTCTCCAATCATATTTTACTATTTTGATTCTTTAATTTTTATTATTTTATGTTTGCGATAATTCTATTTATTTAGTCACTCTTTTGGGAAACCAATTAGTGGTTTTATTTGCTATCCTTACAAGTATCAACATAATCGGAACCTCGGTTAACACCCCTACGACTGTAGCTAAAGCTGCCGGAGAATCCATACCAAACAATGAAATGGCAACTGCAACTGAGAGTTCAAAGAAGTTTGAAGCTCCAATCATTCCCGCAGGTGCAGCAATATCATGTGGTAATTTTAGCTTTTTACATGCTAAATAAGCAATAAAGAAAATCAAAAATGTTTGAATAGTTAGAGGCACTGCAATGAGCAGAATATGCAATGGATTGTTTAAAATGGTTTCACCTTGGAATGAGAATAGCAGTGCGAGCATAAGTAGCAATCCAATAGTAGTTGCATTATCAAACTTATGGAGGAAAGTATTTTCAAAATACTTTATACCCTTCTTCTTTGTTACCATAATCCTGGTCAAAATTCCACCAGCTAAAGGAATAACAACAAATAAAACTACTGATAAAATTAGTGTTCCCCAAGGAACCGCAATGCTACTAACCCCTAAAAGAAATTTCACTATAGGAATAAACGCAACCAAGATGATTAAATCATTTGTTGCTACTTGCACAACTGTATATGCCGGGTTACCTTTTGTGAGAGAACTCCACACAAATACCATGGCAGTGCAGGGGGCTGCTCCAAGCAAAATTGTTCCTGCAAGATATTGAGTAGCAAGTTCCGGCGTAATAAATGCTTTAAATACAACATAAAAGAAAAATGCCGATATAGCGTACATAGTAAATGGTTTTATAATCCAATTAACTACCCATGTCACATATAGTCCCTTTGGCTCTCTGCCAACATCTTTAACGCTTTGGAAATCTACCTTCATCATCATTGGATAAATCATTACCCAAATAAGTATAGCTGTTGGCACCGAAACGTTGGCATACTCAAATTGGTTTAAGAATTCCGGAATCCCAGGAATAAACTTACCAATAAGCACCCCTACTATCATGCAAATGGCTACCCAAATCGTTAAATATCTTTGAAAAAAGCCCATCTCAGGTGCTTTAACTTGACTCACAATTAATCACTCCTTCATTTCATAATCAAATTTTCATTTATTAATTAGATCTTCGTTTTGCAATCACATAAATTTTGAAGTTTAAATTCATTTAGTTTTTCTTTATCACTATTATAACAAGGTAATTGTTTTAACTGCTTTGTTAAATAAGCAAATAGGTCGCCGTTTTTCTCTATAAAATTACTATCTATTTTAAAATATGTCCATTGTGCTTTCTTGTAACTAGCTAGTATTCCGCACTTTCTAAGCGCAGTCAGGTGCCTTGAAACATTTGACTGCGTCATGTTCAAACAATCCTCAATTTCACATACACACATTTCACCTTCTAAAACTAGTGCCAGTATACGAAGTCTATTTTCCTCTGCTAATGCTTTAAATATATCAACCATTATTAATGCCTCCTATCATACTTTTGCAATCTCGTATCTTTGTATTTTTAAACTTTTGTATTTTTATATCATTACATACTCCTACGCTCATATAGTATGTTAAATAAAATTTAATGTTCTTTGAATTACTGTTTTTTATCTAATATTTGTTTATTTAATCTGTATATGCTCATCTACTCATATTGTAAACCCTATGAAAGTAATTGTCAACAGTTACTACTTACATAGGGTTATCTTTCTTATACTTTCATCTTATATGTATTTATAAAGCTACTTTATAACATCCCCTTGCACAAGATGACTTGTATCGTTTAAAGTCTCTATTTTAGGATTAAAATCATCATCAAAAATAATTTTACTAACAGATGTATTGCCTACCAATATTTTATGATACATAGTCATTTTCAAGTCAAAAATACCTATTAATCCAGCTTTTATAATTCCACCATGAGCTACTATAATAGTATTCTCTCCCTGATGTCTTTTTGCTATTTCTAAAATAGCTTTTGTGGCACGATTACTTGCTTTTTTAAGGCTCAAATCGCCACCACACATTAGTCCATCAATCTCATCATTTTTCCACGCATTAAATTTTTCCGAATAATTTGCCTCAATTTCTTGTGAAGTAAGGCCTTCCCACTCACCAAAATTTATTTCTCTTAGGTCTACTGCATTCCCAACAGTCATGTTACTATTTTTAGAAATTATTTCCGCAGTCTCCCTAGCTCTCTTTAAAGGGCTAGCGTAAATATTATCGAAATTATTACCAATTCTTTTAGCTAGACATTTAGCTTGTTGTCTTCCTTCATCTGTTAACTCTATATCATTACATCCTTGGAATTTTCCCAAAACGTTCCAACTTGTTTCGCCATGTCTTATTAAGGTTATTGTTGTGTTCATTATTATTCACATCCTATTAATATTATAAGTTTAAGTTAATAATAACATACTATATAGCTTGGTAGCTATTATATAGCTTAGTAATCTAATCTTAGTAAATAAGATATATAGATTTTTCGTTTATTTATCTAAAGTTTTAATGTAAGATTTCATTTGATCAATGTTTAAAGGTCCGATGCTTTTAGAAATAATATTTCCGTCAATATCTATGAAATATGAGGTTGGAATTGATGTTATATTATATTTGGATACGACACTTTGATCAGAATCTAAAAGCACTTTGAAACTATATTTGTTATCCTGAATAAATGACTTAACCTCGTTTAAAGGTTCTTGTATTTCCACCGCAACTATAACTAAATCACTATCTTTTGTTTCCTCATATAATTTCTGAATTTCAGGCATTTCTTCAATGCAAGGGGGACACCAAGTTGCCCAAAAATTAAGAAATACTTTTTTACCTTTCAAGTCGCTTAAAGACAACTCTTTACCGTCAAGATCCTTTAATTTAAAATCAGAAGCTTTAGTTTTGATAACATTAGGTTTTATTACACTAGGCTCTTTAGTGATATTATTTTCAGTGGTGCCATTTTGCAATGAATTTTCAGCAGCTAGTTTATCTTTAGCATTATTATAATTTTTCATAGTATAAATGGATGCTCCTACAAGCGTTACACATACTATTGTTATACCTGTAAGTATCTTTGATGATTTTCTCATATTTATTCTCTCCTCAAATTAAAAATTTATAAAATTCCCATACCGGCTTAAGATTGCTAATTTATTAGTAAAAATAATAAATCCCATCATTATCATTAAAACTCCACTTATTGTGGATATTATAGGCAGATACTTAGAAAGCTTTCTAAATTGTTTAGTAAAGCTTTCTATAGCTATTGCAGTTAAAATAAATGGAACAGCAAGTCCAAGGGAATACATTATAAGAAGCAAAACTCCTTTCCCTATAGAATCCATGCTTGTAGCATAAATGAGTATTGAGGACAATATAGGTCCAATGCAAGGAGTCCACCCCGTAGCAAATGCCATGCCCATTATTACTGAGCTAAAGGGACCTTTAATTTTATCAAAACGCAAAAATCTTTTCTCACGATAAAATAATTTTACTTTAAACACCCCGAGGGTATGGAGTCCAAAGACAATAATAATAACTCCCCCGATTTTTCTAAACAAATCCTTATATGTTATTAGTAGTTTTCCTAGGGATGTGATAGAAATCCCCATAAGAATAAAAATAATAGAAAACCCTAATACAAACCCAAAAGATCTATATAAAGTTAAAAGTTTAGTTTTGTTTTCCTTTAATTCTTCTATAGAAGAACCAGTTAAATAGCTTATATACGCGGGCATTAGCGGTAGGACACATGGAGATAAAAATGATAGAAGACCTGCAGAAAAAGCTAATAATATTGGTATATTGTCCAAACCTAATCACCTCCGAATTTATTTTATATAAAACTTTTCAAAGTAGATCTTACTTTCAAAAGTTTTATATACCTACTATGGGTATACATTATCAAACAAAATTGTGCAATGCAAGAAACATTTATGAACTAAATATTATATGCACATAACAACATCTACATTCATAACATTTCTTGAATTATGGTTTGACATTATTCATTATCAGAGGTAAAATTTTATTAGCATAAGCCACAAATAATTAATATTTATAATTTGAAAATATAGGAAAAGCGAGGAACCATTAATGGCTAGACCAGTTAAGAATAGAAGAGTAGAAAACTTACCTAAATATACATACTTTATACCAGCAGGAAGACGTAAATGTGAAATTGAAGAAATGTTTATAAAGGTTGAAGAATTTGAAGCAATGAGACTTAAGGATGTTGAAGATCTAAATCAAGAAGAATGTGCTGGGCGGATGTTAGTTTCAAGACAAACTTTTCAAAATATAATTGACAGTGCACGAAAAAAAATTGCTATAGCTTTAATAGAAGGAAATGCAATAAATATAAGTGGTGGTAACTATACAAGGAATGTTTGTAAATTTAAATGTATGTCTTGCGATAATACTTATGAAATAAAATATGAAGAAGATAGAAAAATTTGTCCAGCATGTGGTTCGCAGGAAGTTACTTGCAATAAGCGAAGTAATTTTTGCCAGAGGTCATGTAATAAACATGATGTTACTGAGAAATAATTCTATTAAATCGAATTGAAAAATCTCCATATTGTTGGCATTTGACAATAATAATTAATAGTATTATAATGTAAATAGCATATGACAAATAAAAAAACCGGAGGTAATATTTTATGAAATTAGCAATACCTAATAATGGTAGTATGGTGAATCAACATTTCGGGATGAGCAAAAGTTTTGTTATTGCAACTATTGAAGACAAAAAAATTATAAATATTGAAGAAATATCTGCAGTAGAACTTTCACATCAACATCAAGGTTTAGCAGATTTACTTAAAAAAAGCAGAGCAACAGTAGTTATTACTGGTGGAATTGGCGGAGGCGCAATTAGTGGCCTTGAGCAAAACGGACTCCAAGTAATAAAAGGAGCATCTGGAGAATACAAAGATGTAATTCAGGAATATATTAACGGAACACTTGAAAACAAAGATGTAACTTGTAATCATACAGGAGAACATCATCACCAATAAGAATTAAAAGAGGCCAGGTTAATGTTAACCCTGACCTTTCACTATTTAACTTTATTATTTATTTTTATCTCTATTTATTTCATTCTCTAAAATCATTCCCGTGTACATTACAGGATCTTTAGCAGTTGAAAATGGTGGTGCATAAGCTAAATCAAGATGGGATAAGTCTTCTGCTTTTGCCCCAAATGTTATTGCAGTGACAAAAACATCAATTCTTTTATCAACTCCACTAGTTCCAACAATTTGTATACCCAGTAATCTCCCTGTATTCTTATCTGCAACTCCTTTAATAATCATCTCTTGACCGCCGTAATACATTGCCTTATCCGGCTTTATATTATGGCAAATTACTATTTCATAACCTTCCTTTAATGCTTCTTTTTCACTCAACCCAGTATATGCAATAACTTTGTCAAAAACTTTAAAAATCCCCGTTCCCAGTATCCCTCTAAATTCAAGACTTCCACCATTTAATGATTCCCCAACTATTCTACCTGTTTTGTTTGCAGTAGACCCGAGTGGTCTATACATGTTCTGTCCAGTTAGACATGAGTAACTTTCCGCGCAATCTCCACAGGCATATATATATTTAGTGCTAGTCAACATCTTCTTGTTAACTTTAATTGCTCCTGTTTCACCGATTTCTATTCCAGCATTTTGAGCGAGCTTAATATTAGGCTTAATTCCTACTGCAACTATTACGAAATCTGTTTCTATTTTATTACCACTACTTAATATTACTTTAGTGCTAGGAAATTCACCTTCAATAGCAGCTACACTATCCGCTAAAACAAGGTTAATATCTTTTTCTATTAAATATTTTTCTATATATAATGCCATATCTTTATCCATCGCCGGCATAACTTGAGGTGCAAGCTCCACTATTGTAACATCAATACCTAATTCCTTTAAATTTTCAGTCATTTCAAGGCCTATAAACCCAGACCCAACTATAACAGCTTTCTTAGGATTATTTTTATTTATAAAATCTTTTATTCTATCTGCACTTTGAACATTTCTTAAATAAAACACATTTGACTTATCAACACCTGGGATGTTAGGCACCACAGCACTGGCGCCTGTTGCAATAACAAGCTTATCAAAATCCTCAAGAAAAACCTCATCAGTTATTAGATTTTTTACAGTTAATTTTTTTCCTAGAGCATCTATATTTAACACTTCGCGTCGCGTAAAAATATCTACATTATACTTTCTCTTAAAGTAATCAGTATTTCTTGGAACTATCTCATCTCTACGTTTTACAATACCTCCAATATAATATGGAAGCCCACAACCTGAGTAGGATATATCCACATCTTTTTCAAAAATAATTATTTGGGCCTCTTCATCGTTTCTTCTTGCCTTTGCAGCCGCTGAAGTTCCAGCTGCAACTGCACCTATAATTACAATTTTCATCATTTTAACCTCCCTAGTTTAATAAATTAAATTTACACATAAATAATCTGAGCAAAACCAAAATAGACTATTTTATATATTGTTGATTAATTTTATTTTTTTAAACCTAGAAACATAGTTTTATTTTTTAATCTATATACTTAAATGAATCATCTAAGTTTACTTTATTATATAAACTTTTTAAATTTCCTGTGTTATGTGAAAAATATTAAGTATAATATAATTATCAACATATAGTAGCAATAAACAATAATTTTTATTTTGAATTAAGTTATATATACTAAAACAAAATTAAATGAGGGGATGTTAATTTGGCAACTGATAATAATAAATTTGATACAGAAAAGATTGTAAATGAAATACTAGAACAAGGCGAAATTTTTAACGATATTGAAGAAGATTTATTACATGAATTAATAGGAAATAAAATATCTAGAGATAGTGCTCTCGCTCATAAAAAGACTCTAACTTTTGGAGATAGAATGGCTGATAAAATAGCTGAGAAAGTAGGAAGCTGGGGTTTTATAATAATTGCATTATCAATTATAGCAATATGGATAGTATTCAATTCCATTTTCAAAAATTTATTTGACCCATTTCCATTTATACTTCTTAATCTTGTTCTATCTTGCATCGCCGCTATACAAGCACCAGTAATAATGATGAGTCAAAATAGACAGGAAGATAAAGATAGAATAAAATCAAAAAATGATTATAAAATTAATCTTAAATCAGAATTAATTATTCAAGATTTGCATATTAAAATGGATTCGTTAATTGAAGATCAAAAAATACTAGTGAAAAATCAAGCTATCATGGTAGAATATATTAAAAATTTACAAGAAACGAAGTAGTTTATTTATGACAATATAATAAGGGCCTAAAATAGGGCCTTATATTATATTGTTATCAAATAAAAACTTTTTATCATCCATTATTCCCTTGTAGTCTCCATCTCTTATAATTGCATGATCCTTTGAAAATACAACAACTCTTTTAA
>Ga0209123_1001355_pt1 | contig 24665 bp, 24 predicted proteins | sample BarGraIncu00431A_FD_184500 | JGI IMG/M metagenome (GOLD analysis project Ga0209123, IMG submission 184500) | Arctic peat soil microbial communities from Barrow, Alaska, USA - Barrow Graham LP Incubations 004-31A (SPAdes) (version 2) | ecosystem: Environmental > Terrestrial > Soil > Wetlands >...
TTGAATTATACGAATCTCATAAGTTGGGAAAATATTTGAATGACCCAGTTATGGAAGAAAAATATAATGCAGGTTTTACACAGGATGAAAAAGTGCTAATGAAGATTTTTGAAAAAAATTCTAAAACGCCACAAATGTGTTAGACACATTTTCGTCCAGAGTAAAACGATGTTTCGACAAATATATTTCTCACTTTGATGTTTTATCTAAAACATCAAGGTGTTTGGAGCAGATTTTAACGTTCAACAATTTGTTGAATCCAAAAAAATATTGGTAAACTGGCAAATATAATCTGAGAAGGTTTATGTACTTCACGAATAGTTGCAATACCTATAGCAGAAATGATATTGCCTCCTGCAAAACTATCTTCTTGTGAAAAACACATAAATTATTTACAACTATTTTTCCTTGGGAACTTTTAATCCGGCTTCGCGTGCTTCACTTATACCGATGGCTATTGCCTGCTCGCGACTTTTTACAATTCCACCTTTACCGCCTTTGCCTGATTTTAATTTTCCATGCTTAAATTCATGCATGACCACTTCGATTTTGTCCTGAGCTTTTTTGGAATACTTTGCCATAATAATTTTGTATAAAATTGTGAACTTGTAATTACTCGGCAAAGATGGATACTGTTAAAGCGAAAAGCGCTACATAACTTTAGAAATATGTTATATCATTCACACATTTCAGAGTATGCTATAGCACATAGCAGTAAGGGCTATTAAAGATCAGGTGTTATTTATTCCGTTCCTTTTTAAACCTGCTCTTTATTTTTTTTATAAAACCCGGCTCTCCTTTTCCGGGTTTAATTTCACCCATCAGAAAACCGTAAGGTTTTAGTGGTTCAAAATGGTCGCATACTATTTTAAACATGGCGAAAAGTGGAATAGCGATAAAAATACCGGGTATGCCCCAAATTAATCCGCTTAATATCAGCGCTATGATGGTTGTGAAAGGATTAATTTTTACCTGCGGACCCACAATTATCGGGTTCAATACCCACTCCTGAATAAATTGAATCGCTACATAAATCCCTACAATGCCTACCAGCATGGGAAGACTGGCTCCCTGTACGGCTGCCACAAAAACTGTGAGGGTGGTACCTGTGAAATTTCCGATGAACGGGATAATTTCTAAAAGCCCACAGATGATGGCAAAAAAGATTGCATTTTTAACTCCTATAATAGTAAATCCAATGCTATACATTATCCATAAACAAACGATCATTTTAGTAAGACCAAGCAGGTATTGTTGTGATACATGGGTTACGCCGTGAAGTACCTGCTCAATCTCGTTTTGTTGAGAAGCCGGAGTAATTTTAAGAAAAAAACGCTTGATGTGATTCCGATAATACAATAGCAGAAAAATATACGCCATCACTAAAATAAAGTTGGTAAAAACATAGGCAAGTGAGGTTGCCACCATCTGCATTATACCGGTAATTGATGGTTGCTCTTTTTTAAGCATCTGCGATTGCTTTTCTGCTGAAATGCCAAAATGATTAAATATATATTCCTGAATGCGGTCGACTGCATCTATGGCTTTTTGAGTTATCAGAGAGAAATCGTTTGCCAGTTCAGAAATCTGCCAGTCAAGCAGAGCACCTACACCAGCAATTGCTAATAATAATACGAACAGACAAATTAACGCTGCAAGTACTTTGGGTACTTTCTTTTCTTCCATCCATTTACAGAAAGGCAAAAAGAGTGTTGCCAAAACGCCCCCTATAGCCAAAGGCATTAGAAACACTTTAGCATAGTGCAATCCTGCAATAACAAGAAACAGAATAAGCAGTTTTTTAATAATCGAAGAAGCCGTGGTTGTCATATTGCACCTATTATTTTTTGTCCAAAGTGTCTTGAATTAGTAAAAGTTTTACGTGCTAAAAAGCGAAATAAAGCAGATTAAAATTAAATTCTTCATTTTTATGTGTTTTTATTATTTGAGATTTAATGTTGCAAGGTAAACAAAGTATTGTTCGTACTGACATTAATCATTTAAATTTAGTTCAATCAATAATTAGTCAGGTTTAAGCTGACAATAATACTATGCGAAACAAGAACATATCAACGCAATCCAACAGATTACTGACCTACTTCAATAGCCTTGAAATTCGTTGTTTTGATTACAGCGAAGCTTATAAGGCTATGCCTGATACTAAGTTAGGAACAGTAAGGGAATTACTGAGTGATATGACCAAAAGGGGGTTGTTGATGCGACTTAAAGAAGGTATTTACCACATCATTCCGTATGAATCAGACCCAACTAGTTTTATGCCTGACTGGCATTTGATTGCCGAGCACCTGGTAAATGATGCCAATCACTATATTGGTTATTATTCAGCTTTGCAGATTCATAACCTCATTACACAGCCTTCTATGAAGGAACAAATCGTTGTCTCGAGGCAAATCAGGCCAACAGTTATCAAAAATAAAGAATATGGTAATTATACATAGTACACTGGAAGAGGGTTACGATTTCTACATCAATGAGTGACCCGTTTTTTCAAAAAAATGTAGAAACGTCAACGCTGTATTTTATTGACTTCATTCAACTTTCCCCAATCTTTTTGTATCTTTGTGGGGTTTCTGAAAAAACGACAGAAACGATAAAAACGCAGGCAAGGGCTTCCTTTCTTGCGCTTTAAGTGTGCAATTACGAATTATTTCAAACGAACAGAACGATATGAAAGCTGATGTTTTGCTGGGGCTCCAATGGGGCGATGAAGGAAAAGGAAAAGTAGTGGATGTACTGACACCCCGTTACGACGTGGTTTGTCGCTTTCAGGGCGGTCCGAATGCAGGGCATACGCTTGAATTCGATGGACAGAAATATGTACTTCGTTCCATTCCTTCCGGAATTTTCCAGGGAGACAAAATCAATGTCATTGGCAACGGTGTGGTACTTGATCCGGCTTTGTTCAAATTGGAAGTGGACCAGTTAATGGCCAGTGGGCACCCGCTCACCAAACGCCTGCTGATTTCAAAGAAAGCCCACCTCATCCTGCCGACCCACCGTCTGCTGGACGCCGCCCATGAAGCCTCCAAAGGCGCCTGTAAAATCGGCACGACCGGTAAAGGCATCGGTCCGACCTATACGGACAAAGTAAGCCGCAACGGCCTGCGTGTGGGTGACATTCTGCACAATTTCGAAGAAAAATACAAAATCGCCACAGCCCGTCACGAAGAAATCCTTCGTCAGATGGACTATAGCGAATACGACCTGACGTCCCTCGAAAAGGATTGGTTCGAAGGCATCGAATGTCTGAAACAGTTCACCTTAATCGACAGCGAACATTTCGTCAACAAGGCACTAAACGAAGGCAAAGGCGTGCTTTGCGAAGGCGCTCAGGGCACCATGCTCGATGTAGATTTCGGTTCGTACCCGTTTGTGACTTCCTCCAACACCATCTGTGCCGGGGCTTGCACCGGACTCGGTATTGCCCCGACCAAAATCGGCAATGTCTACGGTATTTTCAAAGCTTATTGCACCCGTGTGGGCAGCGGCCCTTTCCCAACCGAACTCTTTGATGAAATCGGTCAGGACATGCGCGACAAAGGCCATGAATACGGTTCCGTTACCGGTCGTCCCCGCCGTTGCGGTTGGGTGGACCTCGTTGCCCTCCGATATGCCATCATGATCAACGGTGTTACCGAACTTATCATGATGAAGAGCGATGTCATGGACGATTTCGACGTGATCAAAGCTTGTGTTTCCTACAATGTGAACGGGGTGGAAACGGAGGAATTCCCTTTCGACATCAATGAAGGTGTAGAACCCATTTATACCGAACTCACCGGTTGGAAAACCGATATGAGCAAGATGCAATCCGAAGACGAATTCCCGGAAGAATTCAACAATTATGTGAGCTTCCTGGAAGATGAACTGGGTGTACGCATCAAGATCGTTTCCGTCGGTCCAGACCGCGAACAAACCATTTTACGTTATGAATAGCACGTGTAGTGAAAAAACTTTCATGAACGTATTTTCAAAATAAAAAACTAAAAACAACTGATTATGAGTACCTTATTTTTATATATTCCGACGTTTTTTGGAGCAAACATGTCCATCTGGGTCATATTCATTGCTTTTGCTCTGTTGAGCTGGATCGTGCAACGAGTGCTGAAATCCAAATTTAAAAAATACAGTGTCATTTTATTACCGAACGGACTGACAGGAAAGGCTGTAGCCGAGAAGATGCTGCGCGATAACGGCATCACTGACGTCAAAGTGGAACATGTTCCAGGTCAGCTCACCGACCATTACAACCCTGCCACGAAAATCGTAAACCTCAGCGACGACGTTTTCTTCGGAGACAGCATTTCGGCCGCTGCCGTAGCCGCCCACGAATGCGGTCACGCGGTTCAGCATGCCAATGCGTATGCTTTCCTGAACCTGCGTTCCAAACTGGTTCCCGCCGTGAGCTTTGCTTCCAAGTGGATGCAATGGATTCTGCTGGCAGGCATTTTGCTGTTGAGTTACTTTCCGCAACTTTTGCTCATCGGCATCGCGTTGTTTGCCCTGACCACGATTTTCAGCTTTGTCACCCTGCCGGTTGAAATCAACGCCAGCAAGCGTGCCATCGCCTGGTTGAGCAACGCCGGCATCACCAATGTTTCGACCTACCCCATGGCTACGGACGCCCTGCGCTGGGCAGCCTACACCTACGTGATTGCTGCACTCGGCTCCCTGGCAACGCTGGTTTATTACATCATGATTTTCTTAGGCGGCGCCCGTCGGAATTAATTCATGAGCAGCCAGAAACCCTCCATACCCAAAGGAACCCGCGACTTTTCGCCCCTCGAAATGGCGAAACGCAACTATATTTTCGACACCATCCGGTCCGTCTTCTACCTCTATGGTTTTCAGCAGATTGAAACGCCTGCCATGGAAAACCTGTCCACGTTGATGGGTAAATACGGTGAAGAAGGCGACAAGTTGCTGTTCAAAATCCTGAATTCAGGTGACTTCATGGGTAGCGTCTTGTCGGGAGACCAACAAGAATCAAAGGACACCAATGCATTGCTCGGCAATTCGGCTAAACTTACTTCGAAAATCAGCGAAAAAGGCCTGCGCTACGACTTAACCGTACCTTTTGCACGTTACGTGGTGATGCACCGCAACGAAATCGATTTTCCGTTCAAACGCTTTCAAATTCAGCCCGTTTGGCGTGCCGACCGCCCCCAGAAAGGCCGTTACCGCGAATTCTTCCAGTGCGACGCCGATGTGGTGGGCAGCGATTCCCTCCTCAACGAGGTGGAACTCATCCAGATCATTGACGAAGTTTTCAAACGCTTCGGCCTGAACGTGTGCATCAAACTGAACAACCGCAAGGCCCTGAGCGGCATCGCCGAGATTCTGGGCGAAGCCGAACGCCTCACCGACATCACAGTGGCCATCGACAAGTTCGACAAAATCGGCCTCGAAAACGTAAACAAGGAACTGGCTGATAAAGGTCTTTCCGAAGAAGCTATAGCACGCCTTCAGCCGATATTAAAATTGGAAGGCAGCAACAGCGACAAACTCAACAACCTAAAAACGATTTTGCAAGACTCCGAAATCGGCCTAAAAGGCGTGGCTGAACTGGAAACCATATTCAACATCACCGACAGTCTCAGTGTAAAAGCCTCGATTGAACTCGACCTTCGGCTGGCCCGCGGTCTCAACTATTACACCGGCGCCATCCTCGAAGTTAAGGCCTTGGATACCGAAATGGGCAGCATCACCGGCGGCGGCCGCTACGACAACCTCACCGGCGTGTTCGGCCTTCCCGGCGTATCCGGCGTAGGCATTTCCTTCGGTGCAGACCGCATTTTCGACGTTCTCAACAGCCTCGACCTCTATCCTGCCGAAGCCATTCGCACCACCCAAGTCCTCTTCATCAATTTTGGCGACAAAGAATGCGCCTATTGCCTCCCCCTCATCAAAGCAGTCCGCGAAGCAGGCATTTCGGCTGAAATCTACCCCGAGGCCGCCAAGATGAAAAAACAGATGGGTTATGCCGACACCCGCAAGATTCCCTTCGTGGCCATCGCCGGCGAAACGGAAATGCTGACGAGCAGCATCACCCTCAAAAATATGACTACCGGCGAACAAAAACTTATAAAGACCGCCGAACTGGTCCAACACTTCCAATAAACCTCCCGTATATGAGCCTCTTAGATTTAAGCGAACAGGAAATCGGCAGAAGACAAAGTCTTCAGGCCCTGCGTGATGCAGGCATCAACCCGTACCCTGCCGAAGAATTTCCCACCAATGCATTCTCCAAAGAAATCCTCGAAAGTTTCAAGGATGGACAGGAAACGCCCCGCCAAGTTTGTGTTGCCGGTCGCATCATGACTCGCCGCATCATGGGCAAAGCCTCCTTCATGGAGCTGCAGGATTCCGAAGGCCGCATTCAGGTCTACCTAACCCGCGACGACATTTGCCCGGACGAAAACGACAAAGAACTCTACAATACGGTATTCAAGAAACTGTTGGACATCGGCGATTTTGTCGGCATCAAAGGCTACGTATTCCGCACCCAGATGGGCGAAATCTCCGTCCACGCCGACTCGCTGACCGTACTGGCCAAAACACTGCGCCCACTACCCGTGGTTAAAGAAAAGGACGGCGAAGTGTTCGACGCTTTCTCCGATCCTGAACTCCGCTACCGCCAACGGTATGTGGATTTAGTCGTTAACAGTCAAGTCAAGGAGATTTTCCGCAAACGCACTCAAGTCTTCACCTCCATGCGCAACTTCTTCAACGAACGCGGCTACATGGAAGTGGAAACCCCGATATTGCAATCCATCCCCGGTGGAGCGGCCGCCCGTCCGTTCACCACTCACCACAACGCGTTGGACATTCCTTTGTACCTCCGCATCGCCGATGAACTCTACCTGAAACGCCTCATCGTAGGCGGCTTCGAAGGTGTTTATGAATTCTCCAAGAACTTCCGAAACGAAGGCATGGACCGCACCCACAACCCTGAATTCACCGCTATGGAAATTTACGTTTCCTACAAGGATTACAACTGGATGATGTCCTTCACCGAACAAATGCTGGAACGCATTGCCATCGAAGTGAACGGCAGTACCGAACTAACGGTTGGCGACAAACAAATCAGCTTTAAGGCACCGTTCCGCCGTGTCACCATGATTGACGCCATCCAGGAAAATACCGGTATCGACATCAACGGCATGGACGAAAGCCAACTGCGCGACGTCTGCAAGAAACTAAACGTCGAGCAGGAACCCTCCATGGGCAAAGGCAAACTCATCGATGAAATCTTCGGAGCCACTTCCGAAGGCAATTACATCCAACCGACGTTCGTCATGGACTATCCGTATGAAATGTCACCTCTATGCAAACGTCACCGTACCAATCCTGAACTGACAGAACGCTTTGAACTGATGGTAAACGGCAAGGAAATCGCAAATGCGTATTCCGAACTCAACGACCCCATCGACCAGCTCGGCCGCTTCCAAGAACAGCTTGCACTTGCCGAAAAAGGCGATGACGAGGCCATGTTCATCGATATGGACTTTGTACGCGCCCTCGAATATGGTATGCCTCCTACATCCGGCATGGGCATCGGCATGGACCGCCTCGTGATGGTCCTGACCGGCCAGACCACCATTCAGGAAGTCCTTTTCTTCCCACAAATGCGTCCGGAAAAAGTAGCTAAAAAAGATCCCGCATCCGCCTATACCGCTATCGGAATCCCAGAAGAATGGGTGGCTCCGATCCAAAAAGCAGGCTATTTGACCGTGGAAAGTCTGAAAGACCTTGCCCCGGGCAAATTCCACCAGGAACTGTGCGGTCTCAATAAAAAACACAAACTCGAACTGACCAATCCGACCCAGGATCAGGTAAAAAGCTGGGTTGAAAACCTAAACTAAACCAAGAATGGAATTTCAGGGAAAAATTTGCATCATGGGTGGAGGAAGCTGGGCTACCGCACTCGCCAAGATTCTGATGACGAATGGTACCGAAAAGATCAACTGGTACATGCGCCGCCCCTCACAAATTGAGGAATTCAAAAAGCTCGGGCACAATTCCACCTACCTGAGCGGCATCAAATTCGACATGAGTCGGATTCATTTTTACAGCAACATCAACCTGGCTGTAAGAGCATCCGACATCCTGCTTTTCGCTACGCCTTCGCCTTTCCTGAAGCAGCATCTTAAAAAGCTGAACCAATCCATTAGTGACAAACTCATCGTCACAGCCATCAAAGGGATTGTTCCCGACGAAAACCTCTTGGTTTCGGACTATTTCAACAAGGAGTTCAATGTCCCAATGGAAAACATCGTGGCGATCGGAGGTCCTTGCCATGCGGAAGAAGTGGCATTGGAACGCCTTTCTTACCTGACCATAGCCTGCACCAACAAGGAACGTGCACGAAGTGTTGCGCAAAAATTCACCTGCGCTTTTGTCAAAACCACTATTTCGGACGACATCTGCGGTGTTGAATATTCTTCGACATTGAAGAATGTGTACGCCATCGCTGCCGGGATCTGCCACGGCCTGAAATACGGCGACAACTTCCAGTCGGTGCTCATCGCTAATTCCATCCAGGAACTTGGTCGCTTCATCAACGCAGCCCACCCGACACTCCGCAACGTCAACGAATCGGTCTATCTGGGAGACCTGCTGGTGACTGCCTATTCCAAATTCAGCCGCAACCGCACGTTCGGCACCATGATCGGTAAAGGCTACTCCGTCCGGACAGCCCACATAGAAATGGAAATGATCGCCGAAGGCTATTATGCCACCAAGTGCATCAGAGAAATCAACGAATGTTACCATGTGAACATGCCCATCTTGGACGCCGTTTACAACATCCTTTACGAACGGATTTCACCCAACATTGAAATCCGCCTGCTTACAGAATCACTCCGCTAAACCACATTATAATGGAAACCATCAAACTCAACATTGACAAAGCTCTGGGTTTTGTCTCCAAGGAAAAAATCAATGCCTACGCAACGCAAACCGCCGCTGCCAATAAAATGCTGCATGACGCAACAGGCAAAGGCAATGATTTTCTGGGCTGGCTTAACCTGCCTTCCTCCATCACCGACGAATTTTTGAACGACATACAAACCACCGCCAACCTCCTCCGCAGCAAATGCGAAGTGGTCGTGGTTGCCGGCATCGGCGGAAGCTACCTAGCTGCCAAAGCTGTCATTGAAGCATTGAACAATAGTTTCGATTGGCTTCAGAAAGAGCGCACCGGCCCTGTGATCGTTTACGCTGGTCACAACATCAGCGAAGATTACTTGGCTGAACTGACCGACTACCTCAAGGGCAAGTCCTTCGGTATCATCAACATTTCCAAATCAGGCACCACGACGGAGACCGCCCTGGCCTTCCGTCTGCTCAAAACCATGCTGGAAAACCAAGTGGGCAAAGCCGAAGCCAAAAACCGCATTGTCGCCGTGACGGATGCCCAGCGCGGTGCATTGCGCACCCTAGCCAACCTCGAAGGTTACAAGACCTACGTGATCCCCGACAATGTCGGTGGCCGCTATTCCGTGCTCACCCCTGTCGGCTTGCTGCCCATCGCCGTTGCTGGACACGACATCCGCCAGTTCGTAGCCGGAGCCCTTGCCATGGAAAGCATCTGCGGTTTGGACACCGCTTTCGAAGCCAACCCCGCCGCCGTGTACGCTGCCACCCGCAACGAACTCTACAAATCGGGCAAGAAGATCGAAATCATGGTCAACTACCACCCCAAACTGCACTTTGTTTCCGAATGGTGGAAACAGTTGTACGGAGAAAGCGAAGGCAAGGACAATCTGGGCATCTTCCCTGCTGCCGTCGACTTGACCACCGACCTTCACTCCATGGGACAATGGATTCAGGAAGGCGAACGCATCATCTTTGAAACCGTCCTCACCATTGGCAGTGCCAACCGCGAAGTGGTCATCCCTACCGACTCCGAAAACCTGGATGGTCTGAACTTCCTCGCCGGCAAACGCGTGGACGCTGTCAACAAAATGGCTGAACTCGGTACGCAGATTGCCCACGTGGACGGAAACGTTCCCAATCTGAAAATCGAAATCCCTGCACTGAACGAATACTACATCGGCCAACTGCTCTATATGTTCGAAAAAGCCTGCGGCATCAGCGGTTACGTTTTGGGTGTGAACCCCTTCGACCAACCGGGTGTGGAAGCGTACAAGAAGAACATGTTTGCCTTGCTCGAAAAGCCGGGTTACGAAAAAGAAACAGAAGCAATCAAAGCATGCCTTTAAATTTGAAAAGCCCTCTGTCCGCTCGCGCACAGGGGGCTTTCACTTTACAATATAAATCATGCCCAACTTTTCAGAAGCCATTCAATACTACCTTCAGCAAAACAACTACCCGTCAATCGACCTGAAAGCCGTTTTGATCGACATGGACGGCGTGTTGTTCGATTCTATGCCCATTCACGCGGTCGCCTGGACGCGGGCTTTAGTCGAAATGGGCGTTGAATTCACGGAAGAAGAAAGTTACCTGCACGAAGGCCGTACCGGGAGTGGCACCATCGGCATCGTCTATCAGCGTTCGCTTGGCCGCGATGCCACGGAAGAAGAAAAACAGCTGATTTACAAACGCAAATCCGATTTGTTCGAAGCCTCAGCTGAAGCCCCCGTCATGCCCGGTTCCCTAGCATTACTCGAAAAAGTGAAAGCAGACCATCTGATGCGCATTTTAGTCACCGGTTCCGGCCAAAAGACTCTGCTCACCAAACTAAACCTTCATTTTCCCGGCCAGTTCACCCGTAATAAAATGGTAACCGCTTACGATGTTACCATCGGAAAACCGCATCCCGAACCTTACCTGCAGGGCCTTAATAAAGCGGGTGTTCATACCAATAACGCCATCGTCGTGGAAAACGCTCCTTTAGGTGTGCAATCCGCCAAGGCTGCTGGTCTGTTCACCATCGCCGTCAATACGGGCAAACTCCAGGACCACCATTTGTTGGACGCTGGAGCCGATTTACTGTTTGACAGCATGAACGCGCTAAACGAAGCCTGGCCTGAATTACTTAATGCTTTCCGAACCACCAAGGCATAAAAAAGAAAATGTTTTAAAGACCACCAATCGCTGCGTTCACGCCTTTGGCGCCCTTTTAAAACATCTTTCACCACAATACCAGAAAGAGAATGTATCATTGTTTTGATACACCCTCTTCCTAATTTGATTTTACCAACTGTTTAGCTTCTCCCGTTCATCGGGCCATTCATCGGGCCGTTCTTCATTTCCATTCTCGGAGCCTTTTCTTTCAGAGCATCCATCTTTTTGGTCTGTTCCGGAGTCAGTACGGCTTTGATTTCATCGATGTTGCCATGGTTTTTCTTGAACTGAGCATCACGCTTCTTTTCAAATTTGTGAAATTTGGCAATGTCCTTTTTGAAATGCTTCGTTTGAATATCCTGGATTTTTGAAGCTTGTTCGGGGGTTAAATCTAATTGCTTTGTCATGCGGTCCACCTGATTCTTGATGCGAACTTCCGGGTTGACCATCGGTGCTTTGTTCATTCGTTTTGCCTGGTTTTGGAAGCCTTTGGCATCCTTTTTGCTGAAAGGAGCCTGACCGTTACGCATTTGCATGCCACCTCTGTTCATTTGGCCTCTGTTGCCCAATATCTGAGCACGTTTGTTCATCATCTGACCCCTCATTTGAGTCATTTGACCACGTTGACCCAACATCTGTCCACGACCCTGACCCATCTGTCCACGTTGACCCATCATCTTTCCACGACCCTGACCCATCTGTCCACGTTGGCCCATCATTTGTCCACGGCCCTGACTTGCAAAACCGCCCTGTCTGAAACCCTGTTTTCCGTTACCGCGACCAAATTGACCTTTCTTAGCGGCTTTCTGCCCTTTTTCCACACGGATTTTGTCCATCTGAAGCATTTGCTCCGGGGTTAGAATTTTGGCTAAAGCGAGCTGACGTTCCGCCCTAACAGATTCCCGTTGCTTTTTGTACTGGACCTTAGATACTGAATCCTGTACGGCAAACCCCTGATGCATCACTTGCAGTTTGGCTTTTTGATCTTCCGTCAGATTCAGTTCCTTCATCCTACCCATTCCGGGTTTACCCATCGTTGAACCTGCACCTTGAGGTGCTCCATTTCCGCGATTCTGGGCAGTCAGTGACATGCCCGTTGCCAGCAAGGCAACCATTAAGATACTAATACTCTTTTGCATAACCCTATTTATTTATTGGTTTGTTTTGGTTTACAGTGCTTGGAGTCCAAAAGCATCCATTCGTTTAATTGAGTTCCCGAAAAAGGTGCAATGGGCGGATTTTTGTCGGTAAACGATGATAAATTTCAAAATTGAATTACCTTAGCGAGGGTCTTTTAAATAAAGAATGATGCAAAAAACCTTCACAAAAGCCTTGGCTTTATTTCTCGGTCTCTTTACCTGCAACGCCTGCGCCACCATTCCAGATGGAGCAGTAGCCGTTAAGCCCTTTGATTCAGAACGGTATTTGGGGAAATGGTACGAAATCGCCCGGTTCGACTTTCGTTTTGAGCGTGGCTTGAACAACACGACGGCAACCTACTCGTTGAATCCGAACGGCAGCATCCGAGTGGAAAACCAAGGGTACGACTACGCTAAAAAGAATTGGAAGAAAGCCATTGGAAAAGCAAAATTCGTCGGAACCTCGGATGAAGCCAAACTAAAGGTCTCCTTTTTCGGTCCGTTTTATGGCGGCTACAACGTCATTGCCCTAGACTCCGCCTATAAATACGCCCTAATTGCCGGCAGCAATCTCGGATACCTGTGGATACTCTCCAGAGAAACCACGATGCCCGAAGACATCAATCAAAACTACCTGGATCTGGCCCAAAAAATTGGTTTCGATACGGAAAAACTTGTTTGGGTGGAGCACACCACCAAATAAAGATTATTTACGGCCGTAATAATCGGAGCAGGTACATTGCTTGTGGTAATACAGCATTGCCTATACAAAATATGTTTATTTGAACATAAATTAAAAATATATTTGTAACATTGCCATAAAAAGGAGCTATCCGGGTAATGGTAAAAGTGATTGACGAATTTAAAAACCATACTACTCACATTATCGAACTTCAGCACAGGTAAAAGTTATGGAAAATCAATCGGAGATCTTATTTTATACTGCCGACAATGGCAAAACGAAACTCCAGGTCAGGCTTGAAGATGAGACAGTATGGTTAACTCAAAAACAAATTGCCGAATTGTTCGACAAAAACCGGGTAACAATTACAGAGCATGTTAAAAACGTATTTGCCGAGGGCGAATTGGAGGAAAATTCAGTATGTCGGAATTTCCGACATACTGCCAAGGATGGTAAAACCTACGATACGCAATATTATAATCTCGAGGTGATTATCTCTGTCGGCTATCGTGTAAAATCGCAACCGGGAACTCAATTTCGTATTTGGGCGACACAACGTTTAAAAGAATACATTGTAAAGGGTTTTACCCTCGATGATGAACGTTTAAAGCAAGGTGGTAAAAGTGCCCGCTATTTTCAGGAGTTACTCCAGCGAATCCGCGACATCCGAAGCAGCGAAAGGAATTTCTATCAACAGGTCACAGATATTTACGTTACCAGCATCGACTACAACCCCAAAGATCAAATGACCCAAAAGTTCTTTGCTACAGTACAAAATAAAATGCATTTTGCCGTTCATGGTCAAACGGCAGCCGAATTGATTAAAAACCGTGTTGACAGTTTGAAACCATTGATGGGACTAATAAACTTTAAGGGGGACTATATCACTGCACATGATGTTCGCATAGCAAAAAACTATCTGACCGAAAAAGAGCTTAATCAGCTAAACTTGATTGTATCGCTCTATTTGGATTTTGCCGAGTTATAAGCATCCAACGAACGACCCATGAAAATGACCGAGTGGATTGCAAAGCTTGATCAATTCCTTGCAATCAGCGAGAAAAAATTGTTACAAAATGCAGGAAAAGTAAGTGCTGAAGAAGGCGCAAAGAAAGCACTTGATGAATTTGAGAAATATAGGTCAGAACGTAGCAAAAATCACATTTCTGATTTTGATAAGGCCATCAAAGAATTAGAAAAAAAGACAATATAAGGATTGGCTGCTATGGTAAATGTTAAAGTAGATTTCGATAGCCCAACGATTTTTATTTACGTCCGTAAAACTCGGAACACGTGCATTGTTTGTGATAATACAACATCGCTGCACACATTTTGCCCCCAATTTCCGATGCCGTCAAGGCGACAAAGACATTGGCATCTTCCAAAGCCTTGATTTTGCTGGCGGCTGTTCCACTGGTACCATTGACAATGGCACCGGCATGACCCATCCGTTTCCCGCTGGGAGCAGTAGCCCCGGCAATGAAGGCGGCAACAGGCTTGGTCACATTGGATTTGATGTATTCGGCAGCAGCTTCTTCATCAGTTCCGCCAATTTCACCAATCAGAATGATGCCTTCCGTTTCAGGATCTTCTTCGAACATTCTGATGATGTCGATGTGGTTCAAGCCATGCACCGGATCACCACCAATTCCGACAGCAGTCGTCTGACCCAAGCCAGAAAGGGTAGTCTGATACACTGCTTCATACGTCAACGTGCCCGAACGAGAAACAATACCGATCTTTCCTTTCTTATGGATGAAACCTGGTGCGATACCGACTTTAGCCACCCCTGCAGTTGTAATTCCCGGACAGTTGGGGCCTACCAATATGGAGTCGGAACCTTTCAAGTATTGGCGGACCTCAAGCATGTCGCGAACAGGAATCCCCTCGGTAATGGCAACAATCAATCGAATTCCTGCATCGGCTGCTTCAATAATTGCCTTGGCAGCCATCGGAGCGGGAACGAAAATCATGCTGGTGTTTGCTCCTGTTTTATCAACAGCTTCCCTTACAGAACCGTAAACTGGAAAACCTTCCACAAACGTTCCGTGCTTTAAAGGATTCACACCGCCGACCACGTTGGTTCCGTATTCACTGCAGCGAAGTGTATGGAACAGCCCGGCTTTACCGGTAATTCCCTGTGTTATCAATTTTGTATGACGATCTACAAGTATGGCCATGATCAGGATATTTTACGGGTTATTGAAACAGCTTTCTTAGCAGCATCATCCAAACTGTCTGCACTTTGAATATTCAAGCCGGAGGCGGTAAGGATTTGTTTGCCAAGCTCCACATTATTTCCCTCCAACCTCACGACCATGGGGATTTTAAGGACGCTTTTGCTGACAGCGGCTACAATGCCTGTTGCAATGGTGTCACATTTCATGATCCCACCAAAGATGTTCACCAGAATACATTCCACCGCATGGTCACCTGCAATGATTTCAATGGCCTCTGCAACAGCCTCTTCCGTAGCAGAGCCACCTACATCCAAGAAATTCGCCGGGCTTCCGCCACTGTACTTGATGGAATCCATTGTTGCCATGGCAAGGCCGGCACCGTTCACCATACAACCGATGGTGCCGTCCATGGAGATGTAACTCATCCCCCATTCCGCCGCTTCAATTTCCGAATGTGTTTTCTCCGCATTCGGGTCTCCACCCGTTTCCAACTGGCGGTAGTTCGCATTGTCGTCGATGTCCAACTTACAGTCCAAAATAAGCAGATGTTGGTCGGCGGTCACCACCAGCGGATTGATTTCCAGCAGCATAGCATCCGTTTTGTAATATACAAGGTATAGCTTCTGGAGCACGTCGTGAAATTGTAGGGCCAAGTCCCCCGTAAGTCCCAGGAAATCGGACGCTTCCGAAAGTAATTCCATCGTAAGCGGCTGGTTGAATGCCGGATAAAGTTTCAGAATCCGTTCCGGCGTCTTGGTTGAAACCGCCTCAATATCCATTCCACCGTCGGGCGAAATCATGATGAGCGGATTCACTGCCGTTCGGTCCAAGGTGATGGCCACATAAAATTCTTTCTCAATCGGACAGGCTTCTTCAATCAAGACCAAATGGATTTTGACGCCTTCAGGGCCAGTCTGATGGGTAACCAATTGCATCCCGATCATGTGGGATGTAAAATCCAGAGCTTCCTGCTCGTTGGTGAACAGTCTAATACCACCTGCTTTCCCACGGGCTCCAGTAAAAGCCTGCGCTTTCACCACGCCTCTGGTTATCCCCAGTGTTTTCAAAGCCGATGGCAGTTCTTTCACGGATCCCACAGGTAAACTGCGCGGAACAGGAAGACCAGCTTCCTTAAGGATTTTCTTGGATTGGTATTCTAACAATTTCATAGTGGAAACAATTTTATAATAGAAACAAATGTATCGAAATTTTGCACAATTAATCGAAATGTGTGAAAAATAAATTGAATTAACTTTTTTCCGAGAAATGTATGTTGGTTAATACTATTATTCATGTGAAAATTTATTCATAGATTTGAAGTATTGAATTGATTACTTCCAGCCTGTTGGGAGCTTTCCATCTAAATGGCATGTTGAAATGACTAAAATACGGATTGAATGATTTTAGCGAAGCCATTTATTGTCTTTTTAAGGGGCTTTTTCCGGGATAAAATAAGCAGAACCATTTGTTGTTTAAGCTTATTTATTCTTGTTGGGTGCTATTTTGCCTTTTTTCAAAGACAACCGTTGCCCTTTTATCCTGACAAAAAAAACATCAATGTTTTCTATTACAACGATAAGATAAACAAAGGAAACTCAATAATAATTGATACACTCGGGAAAGACTCGGATGTATGTCTGAGATATGTATTAAAAGAAGGATTTGTAAGTCCGTATGTAGGCATTGGTTTTGAGCACAAGTTATTCCGAAGGTATACTATTTCCCACTTTAATAAAGTTCAAATTCAAATTTCAGGAGAAGTTGTAAAATCAATACTTGTCTATCTGGTTCTTAAGGATGAAAAAACAGCTATTCAAGGTTCTAAAGATGGCGTTTTATGTAGTTATCTGGATATTGAGAATAAGGAGAAGACATTTAACTTAAGTATCAAAAACTTCAAAACTCCAGATTGGTGGTTTGATAAGTATGACTTAACTCCTGCAGCTGTTGATAAGAATAACTGGAAATGCATCTATCGTATAACAATCGGGCCGGGTCTTAAACCAATATTAAATCGTGAACAAGCCATCAGAATTCATTCCATCATTTTCTACAGGGATAACACCATGGTTCTTGTGTCTATGATGCTACTACAGTTTACATTAATGCTTTCTTTATTAGGGTGGTTCTATTACAAAACTCGAACAAAAAATCAAATAAAGTCTGTAACGATAAATTATCAGGCAATCAACATCGAAAAAAAACCAAAAGAAGATCGTAGCTTTTTGGATTACATCGGTGATCATTTCCATGATTCTGAATTAAGTCTTTCTTTGATTTCTAATCAAACAGGCATTAGTCAACGGCACATTGCCGAAAGCATACTTACACAATGGAACTGCAATGTAAAAACGTACATCAATCAAATCCGTATTAATGAAGCTAAAAGACTCATGAGCGATACAGATCTGAAAATTAGCGAAATAGCCTACAAAGTCGGATTCAGCAGTCCCAGTAATTTTAATCGCGTCTTTAAAAGAATAACCAATCAAACACCTTCCGACTACCAGTTGCTGAAGAATGCAAAAAAGACAATGCGATGATAACTAGAAATGGAACTTAAACAAGAAGCCAAACCAAAATGAAAAACCATCTAACAATCCTCTTTTTTATCTTATTCCTTTCTTCTGTTATCATTTACGGTCAAAAAACGGACCAACTATTTTATCCATTCCAGAACCCCGATATGCCGCTGGAGGAACGGGTTAGCAACATTGTCTCCCTGATGACGCTGGATGAAAAGGTCGCGTTTCTAAGTTCGACTCCAGGTGTAGAGCGTTTGGGCATTAAAAAGATGGGGCATGTCGAAGGGCTGCACGGTCTGGCTCAGGGAGCGCCTGGCGGTTGGGGACGGCGAGGTCCGGTTACCACCACTACTTTTCCGCAGTCTTATGGCATGGGCGAAACCTGGGATCCGTCAATCATCCGTCAATCAGGCGCCATAGAAGGTTATGAAGCACGTTACGTTTTCCAGAGTCCCAAATATGGCCGCGGTGGATTGATCATGCGGGCACCCAATGCCGATTTGGGTCGCGATCCACGCTGGGGACGCACCGAAGAATGTTTTGGCGAAGATGCCTATTTCAATGGTGTAATGTCTGTGGCAATGATCAAGGGACTTCAGGGCGACGATCCCAACTATTGGTTAAGCGCATCGCTTTTGAAACATTTCTTTGCCAATAGCAATGAAGACAATCGTACCAGTACATCCTCTAATTTTGATACACGATTGTTTTATGAGTACTATTCGCTTCCTTTCCACATGGGCTTTGTAGAGGGCGGTGCCAAGTGCTTCATGACATCTTATAATCTGTATAACGGCATTCCATGCACTGTAAGCCCGATGATTGAAGCAACGGCAGTCAAACAGTGGGGCGTTGACGGTGTGATTTGTACGGATGCCGGAGGTTTCAAAAACCTGACTGGTTCGCAGAAATACTATGAAAACGCCACTCAATCCGGTGCAGGTACTGTCAATGCAGGTGTCAATCAATACCTTGACCGGAATTTTGAAGGTCCAGTGAAAAAAGCAATCGAAGAAGGTTTATTGACCGAGAAACGATTGGAGGAAGTCATCAAAGGCAGCTTGCGCGTTTTTATCCGGTTGGGATTACTGGATCCTGCCGGTCGGGTTCCTTATGCCAAAATCGGGAAAGACACCACAGAAACCAAACCATGGGACACTCAGAAAAGCAAGGATGTGGTTCGTCTAGCTACTCAGAAATCCATTGTACTCCTTAAAAACGTAGGAAACCTCTTACCTCTGAATAAAAAGACAGTCAAGTCGATCGCAATGATTGGCCCACGTGCAGATCAGGTCGTTTTCGACTGGTACAGTTCGGAACCACCCTATTCGGTAACACCTTTGGCCGGTGTAAAAAACAAAGTAGGAAAAAAAGTCAAGGTACAGTTCGCTTTGGGCGACGATGTTGCTGCTGCCGTAAATCTGGCGAAATCGTCGGATATAGTCGTAGTTTGTGTGGGTAACAATCCCAATCTGGACAATGGCTGGAAGAAGATTTCAGGTCCGGACGAAGGGCGGGAAGATCTGGATCGCAAAAGCATCACGCTCGGCGCTCAGGAAGAACTCATCAAACAAATAGTGGCTGCCAATCCTAAAACGATTGTCGTTCTTAAAAGCAGTTTCCCGTATGCCATCAATTGGACGCAGGAAAATGTGCCCGCCATTCTGCACATGGCTCACAGCAGTCAGGAAGAAGGCAATGCTTTGGCCGACGTACTGTTTGGCGACTACAACCCTGCCGGACGTTTGGTGCAAACCTGGCCCAAATCGCTCGATCAGTTACCTGAAATGCTGGATTACAACATCCGCAACGGACGTACCTATATGTATTTCAAAGGGGAACCGCTTTATCCGTTTGGTTTTGGTCTGAGTTACACCTCCTTTGTCTGGTCAAACCTAAAAACCAGCGCTCTGAACCTTGCCAAAGATGGTTCAATAACCGTAAATGTGGATGTGGAAAACACCGGCAAACGTGATGGTGATGAGGTTGTTCAGCTCTATGTCAAACATCTTAATTCCCAGGTCAGTCGCCCAATTCAGGAACTAAAAGGATTTCAGCGCGTAAATATCAAAGCCGGTGAACGCAAGACTGTATCAATTCCTTTGGATGCAAAAAGGCTGGTTTATTGGGACATCAGCAAAAACGACTGGCAAGTGGAACGTGACAGTATTGAGATTCGTGTTGGCGCCTCATCCGCAGACATCCGCATGAAACAGAAACTGAAAGTGGAATAGAAAACAAAGTACAGATTTGAACCCACACCATTATTATCAACTATGAAAACTAAACTTATTGGATTATTCATCGTGCTTTTACTGAGTTCCACAGTGATCAGCGCACAGAAAAGCAAAGTATTTGAACTTCAATCTCCTGACAATAAAATCGCTTTAAAGTTGGAAGTTGGCGCAAAAATGCATTGGTCGGTCCAACACGATGGACAACAAATTATTGCTCCTTCATCCATTGCATTATACCTTGAAGGAGGCGAAGTCCTGGGTGATCTGGCAAAAATAACCTCGTCAAAAACCGAAAAAGTTGATCAGTTGATTTCCGCCATCAATTACAAAAAGGCAAGCATTCCCGATCAGTACAATCAGTTGATCCTCACTTGCAAGGGCGATTATGGTCTGATTTTCAGGGTTTACAATGATGGAGTAGCTTATCGCTTTACAACAAAGAAGAAGACGGAAGTAATTGTGAAAAATGAAGAAGCCAACTTTAATTTCATTGCTGATTACCAAGCTTTTATTCCTTATATGTGGGATTACCGTGGTGGACAGAAATTCAATCATTCCTTCGAAGCGCTCTACAAAGAAACCACCATTTCGAAGTTTGCCACTGATTCTTTGGCATTTCTACCTCTTTTGGTCGATGTAGGCAACAACAAAAAAGCAGTGATTCTCGAAGCCGATTTGGAAGATTATCCGGGCATGTACCTGAATATTAATCCGACAAAAAAAGGTTTTATGGGTGTTTATGCCGCCTTTCCGCTGGAATCAAAGTTAGGTGGCTATCAGAATATGAACCTGATTCCAACCAAAAGAGCCGAGTATATTGCCAAAACCAGCGGCACACGTAATTTCCCATGGAGAGCAGTGGTCATTAGCTCGCAAGACAAAGAACTGCTGAACAACGACATGGTACAGAAACTAGCTTCGCCATCACGGCTGACCGATATCTCCTGGATCAAAACCGGCCTCGTTTCGTGGGACTGGTGGAGCGACTGGAACATTTCGCATGTCGATTTCAAAGCTGGTTATAACACGCAAACCTATAAATATTACATAGATTTTGCCGCTGCCAATAAGTTGCCTTTCATTGTTATGGATTGGGGCTGGTCGAGTCATACCGATATTTTAACCGTAATTGCCCCTGACATCAATCTTCAGGAAATTGTTGATTACGGAAAGCAAAAAGGAGTCGGTGTGATTCTTTGGGCTTCATGGTATGCTGTTCAAACAGAAATGGGTGAGGCATTTCCGAAATATGCAAAAATGGGCGTTAAAGGTTTCAAGATTGACTTTATCGACCGCGACGACCAGATTGCAGTGGCTTCGCTGTACGAAATCGCTAAAAAAGCTGGGGAAAATAAACTGATTGTTGATTATCACGGTGTTTTCAAGCCAACAGGGTTACAACGCACATACCCGAATGTGGTTGGTTATGAAGGTGTAAAAGGTTTGGAGAATTATAAATGGGCTGTAGAAGACCAACCGCGTTATACCGTAAGTATTCCTTTTATCAGAATGATGGCCGGACCAATGGATTATACCCCGGGAGCGATGAGAAATGCGAATAAGGAAAATTACCGCTCGATTGGCGCGATGCCAATAAGTCAGGGAACACGTTGCAACCAATTGGCCATGTATGTCCTGTACGAAGCCCCTTTCCAGATGTTGGCAGACAATCCTACGACGTATATGAAAGAACAGGAATGTACCGATTTCATCTCCAAAATCCCGACCACGACTGACGAAACGGTCGCTCTCGATGGGAAAGTTGGCGAATACGCTGTTCTTGCCCGCAAAAAAGGAGACACCTGGTTTGTGGGAGCTATGAGCAACTGGACTCCGCGTGAAATCACACTCGACTTTTCATTTTTGGGTGCCGGAAATTATCAGGCAACCGTTTTTAAAGATGGAATCAATGCCGACCGTGATGCAACGGACTACAAGAAGGAAACAATTAAAGTTACTTCAGCAGATAAAGCGAAAATACAATTGGCGCCAGGCGGTGGCTGGGTTGCCAGAATAGAAAAACTAAACTAATCCTATGACAAACAAAATATGCCTTTTAATAAGCTTCGCGTTGCTCCTTTTTGCTAATTCTGTTTCAGCTGAGAAGGACATCGTAGGAGAGGTAAAACATGCAATTGTATGAACTGAATATTCGACATTCTTTCATTCTAATTACCTACTTGCATTTTTTGTAAAGCAATTCATATTTTTTGTATACAGTTCTTTTCTTGGAATGTATAGTTTTGTGTGCTTTCACCAAAAAATGATGCCATGAGTAAGATTTTCAATTCATTAAAAGTAAACAGACAAATAAAGGCTTACAGAATCTGATGAATGAAACATCACCGATAGAAATAAAATAAACGAGGGCTACCCGTTATGTGCCATGCTAGGGCGTGTCGCATACAGCCATCGATATAGCCAATGCTAAAAAAGTCATGGTAACAGAAATTCATCAATAAAAACAAACTTTACTTTGGACATTCAGAACAAAACCAAGGAAGAACTCATAAGCGAGTTGCAGGTAATACTTCAAGAGAATAATTATTTAAAGGCTTTAAAAGAAAAAAAGGAAGCAGAGTTTCTAATGGCACACGATAAACTTCTTTTTCAAAACAAAGAGAAAGGAAAGCGGAGGAAGAGTTGAGAGAGTCGGAAGAAAAGTACCGTGTGCTGTTTGAGGGAAGTACACTTGGCATCTTAGCCACCGACGTTGAAACTCATCGGTTTTTATATTCTAATCCAGCCATCTGCAGGATATTCGGATATTTAGATGAAGAGTTCCTACGGTTGACCATACCAGACCTTCACCCAAAAGACTCAGTGGACTTAGTGATATCCGAGTTTGAGTCTCAGATGCGAGGGGAGAAGGTGATATCTTCCGCTCTTCCGTGTCTGCGAAAAGATGGCACGGTTTTCTATGCTGACATTTCTAGTAATTCCACCATCATCAATGGACGAAAATGCAACGTGGGTTTTTTCGTGGATGTGACTACGCGCAAACAGGCGGAAGATGCGATGCGCGAAAGCGAACTGAAGTTCCGGAATTATATCGATTATGCACCCCATGGTGTGTTTGTAGCTGACGAAATGGGAAATTATGTTGAGGTAAACACGGCAGCATCCACCATTACGGGGTATAGCAAAGATGAACTTCTTTCCATGAAACTTCTCGAACTTATTCCGGAAGAATCCATGGAGTTTTCTGCACGTCATTTTGAGAAAGTAGTCATAGAAGATAGTCCTTAATTTTAAGTGATAGCCTCGCTTCAGGGTGAGGCTATCACCAAATGAAAATAATAATACAATAAATGTATAAATCGAACTCACATACAAATGGTGTAAAAGGTATTACTTATCTTGCACAGAGAATTAATCCCGAAATTGGGTCTTATCAGTAACACTTTATAAATGAGAATTATGACTTCACAGTTAAACTAAGTAACGGTAAAATTGTTATGTCAATAGAAATAGCGCAAGACTACGAAGCCCGACCAAGTAGTGTGACTTACGACCGGTATGAAATAGTTACCGATACATTTAGGAAAACAGAACACAGTAAGTAGACCGCCGGCAAGTAATACTAAAATGGAAATGTTCCCAATTTGAAACAAAGAATATGATGAACTACCAGTCCAAAACTAAAGAAGTACTTATAAAAGAGTTACAGGAATTACTGCAAGAGAATAATTCCTTAAAGGCATTATACGATAAAGACATCACCGGCCGCAAACAGGCGAAACAAGAGTTAATCATTGCTGACAAAGAACTTGCCTTTCAGAACGAAGAGAAAGAAAAACGTGCTGCTGAATTAATTATCATTGACAAGGAGCTTACCTTTCAAAGCAAAGAGAAAGAAAATAGGGCTGCAGAGTTAATCCTTGCTAACAAAGAACTTGCCTTTCAAAACAAGGAGAAAGAAAAACGTGCAGCTGAGTTAGTTATTGCAAATAAAGAACTTACTTTTCAAAACAAGGAGAAAGAAAAACGTGCAGCTGAGTTAGTTATTGCAAATAAAGAACTTACTTTTCAAAACAGGGAAAAAGAAAAGCGGGCAGATGAGTTAATCCTTGCCAACAAAGAACTTGCCTTTCAAAACAAGGAGAAAGAAAAACGTGCAGCTGAGTTAGTTATTGCAAATAAAGAACTTACTTTTCAAAACAAGGAGAAAGAAAATAGGGCTGCAGAGTTAATCCTTGCTAACAAAGAACTTGCCTTTCAAAACAAGGAGAAAGAAAAACGTGCAGCTGAGTTAGTTATTGCAAATAAAGAACTTACTTTTCAAAACAGGGAAAAAGAAAAGCGGGCAGATGAGTTAATCCTTGCCAACAAAGAACTTGCCTTTCAAAACAAAGAGAAAGAAAAACGGGCTGCTGAATTAATCATAGCCAACAAAGAACTTGTCTTTCAAAACAAGGAGAAAGAAAAACGGGCAGCAGAGTTAATCATTGCTAACAAGGAAATGGAGGCGTTTTCATATTCGGTCTCTCATGATTTGAGCGCTCCGTTGCGACACATAAACGGGTACGCTGAATTGCTTTTAAGCCGCTTTTACGATTTCCTTCCTGACAAAGCAAGGCATTACTTAAATAACATAGCCGATTCGGCCAGCCAGATGGCTACGCTAATTGACGATTTGCTGCAATTTTCACGCGCCGGCCTACAGGAAATGCGACTTTCCGACCTGGACATGAATATCATTGTTCAGGAAGTTTTAGCGCCTATAAAACAGGATAACCGCGAACGAAATATCGAATGGCGCATTGCCACATTGCCTCATGTTTATGGCGACCATGCCATGCTGCGTTTGGTTTGGACGAACCTGTTAAGCAATGCGGTTAAGTTTACCC
>Ga0209123_1001357_pt1 | contig 24653 bp, 21 predicted proteins | sample BarGraIncu00431A_FD_184500 | JGI IMG/M metagenome (GOLD analysis project Ga0209123, IMG submission 184500) | Arctic peat soil microbial communities from Barrow, Alaska, USA - Barrow Graham LP Incubations 004-31A (SPAdes) (version 2) | ecosystem: Environmental > Terrestrial > Soil > Wetlands >...
AGAAGGGATCTCATCTCCCCCACAGGCTCGAAGCTTCAGGGCTAGAACAGATTCACCTTCCCGACTTACTCCAGCGTCCCGGAGTAACTTGGAGACTTTTACAACAGACACCCTGACAATACAAGGGTTAGGGAGGGGGAAGGCCCTTTCCACTCAGTCAAAGCTTCCTCCTGACACTGTTGGCCGCCAATGGTGAAATATAAAGACCTAGCCTGAACTTGCTGTTACACTGTGTGGGGTAACTCAACCCGAGATACTTGGCCCAGGGGTGATATGCAACAGAAAAGTGGCAACAGCTCCATCGGGAGTATGGGTGAATCAATTGCTGCGACCTTTCTGAAGGGCGTGGGCTTTTCTATCGTCGAACGTAATTTCCGCTGTGTCTGCGGAGAGTTGGATATTATCGCACGGGATGGCAGAACGATCGTCTTCATTGAGGTCAAGTGCCGAAACAATGAGATCTATGGCCCTCCGCAACTTGCGGTGACCGCTTTTAAACAGAGGCAGATCTCTAAGGCAGCCTTAGTCTGGCTCTCAAAAAGACGTCTCTACGATGCCGAGGCGCGCTTCGATGTGGTCGCTATACTTCTTCGCGAAGGGGCGCTCCCCGAGATAGAACATATTAGAAACGCCTTCGACCTGGCGTACTGACAAAACCCGGAAGCTTTACCGCAAAGACGCAAAGCGCGCGAAGAAAAACGAATCAACGACTCAGGCTAGTTGGAGACAAAAATAACCCTCCGATCTTTTTAAATCTTTCTTTGATTTCCCCTTTTTTGTTGATTTAGATGTTCTTGGCGCTCTTTGCGTCTTTGCGGTAAATTGCCTTTTAATTTTTTAACTTTTTAGAGGTGTAAACATGCAGACCGTTACCATCATCTATCGCTTGGCAGTATCCCTTTGGCTGGGTGGAGCAGCACTCTTCACCTTCGTGCTCACCCCGATGCTGTTTCGCTCCGAGAGCAGGGACACAGCGGCGCGCATCGTGGGGTTGTTCTTCCCCGGGTATTTCCGCTGGGGGGTCGCCTGCGGCGCCGTTGCCCTGGTCTGCAGGATCATCCTTGCCGGGAAGGTTCTGGAGCCTTCGGCGCTGATCCTGGCGGTCATCCTGATGCTCTGCTCGTTCCAGGCGTTTTACGTGGAGCCTCAGGCCGCAGGACTTAAACGCCAGATCGGTTCCTTCGAGACGACGTCTAAGGATAATCCACTGCGGCGCGAATTCGGCAAACTGCACGGTGTCTCGGCGGTCTGCAACCTATCGGTCATCGTCGGCGGCGTCGCTCTGGTTGTGCTTTTCTAGCTGCACCACCTGCACCTACCTGTTCCCTTTGAAAGGTTTGCAAACAGTTGGCTGCTGTGCTAGTAATTAAGAAAAAAGTGCGGAGACTCTCATGGATTTTACCGTTGCCCTCGCCCAGATAAAGCCGAAGCTCGGCTGCCTGGATGACAACATGGCACTGATCGAGGCTGCCATCGAGAAAGGGATTTCCGATGGGGCTCATCTCATCGTCTTTCCCGAGTTGGCCCTCACCGGATATTTTCTCAAGGACCTGGTCCCGGATGTGGCGATTGGTCTGGATGCCCCGCAGATTGCCAGGCTGAAGCTTCTTTCCCGGCGCATCTCGATCGCGATCGGCCTGGTCGAGGTGACTTCCGACTATCGCTTTTTCAATACCGCGCTTTACCTGGAGGAAGGCGAGATCCTGCAGGTGCACCGCAAGGTCTATCTTCCGACCTACGGGCTCTTTGACGAGCAGCGCTACCTCGCCCGCGGCGAGCGTTTCCGCGCCTTCGACACCCGTTTCGGGCGTTTCGGCATGCTGATCTGCGAGGACATGTGGCACCTCTCGGCGCCCTACATCCTCGCCATGGACGGCGCCACGACCCTGCTCTGCCTCTCCTCCAGTCCCGGTCGCGGCATCAGCGAAGCAGAGGGGCTCGGATCGGCGGCAGCCTGGCAAAGGCTCACCTCCACCACGGCGATGTTTCTCAACTGCCGGGTCTTTTACTGCAACCGGGTCGGCTACGAGGATGGCATCAATTTCTGGGGTGGCAGCGAGGTCATTGCGCCCTCGGGCGAGGTAACCGCTCGCGGCAGGCTGCTGGAGGAGGATTTCGTCCTTGCCCAGGTCGACGAGGGTGCGCTCAGGCGCGAGCGGATCTTCTCGCCCATGATGCGGGACGAAAATCTGGCCGTCACCGTGAAGGAACTCAAGCGGATCGACAAGGAAAGGGGCTTTTGATGGGCGCGCTTACAGTTAATACGGCGCTACTGCGCAAGATTCTGGTCGGCTTCGTGCACGACGAGGTTACCAAGGTCGGGGTTCGTAAGGGGGTCCTAGGACTCTCCGGCGGGATCGACTCGGCTCTGGTGGCCTATATTGCAGCCGAAGCCCTCGGCCCGGAGAATGTCTACGCCTATACCATGCCGTACCGTACCAGCAATCCGCAGAGCGAAGAGCACGCGAAGCTGGTGGCGGACAGCCTCGGCATCAACTACCAGGTGCTCGAGATCACCCCGATGGTGGATGCTTATTTCGACCTGGTCCCCGACGCGGACAACATGCGGCGCGGCAACAAGATGGCGCGGGAACGGATGACCATCCTGTACGATCATTCTGCGGCGGTCGGCGGTCTGGTGCTCGGGACCAGCAACAAGACCGAGCTCCTTCTTGGCTACGGGACCCTGCACGGAGACATGGCGAGCGCGCTGAACCCGATCGGAGACATCTACAAGAGCCAGGTATGGGAGCTTTCCGAGGCGATGGGGGTGCCGCGCGAGGTGATTGACAAGAAGCCGTCGGCCGACCTCTGGGCAGGGCAGACCGACGAGCAGGAGCTCGGTTTCAGCTACCGGGACGCCGATGAACTACTGTACCGGATGGTGGATCAGCGTATGAGCCGCGACGAGTTGATTGCGGCGGGGTTTGCCCCCGAGTTTATCGACAACGTCCATAAAAAGGTGCAGGGGTCCCATTTTAAGAGGCGGCTTCCCGTGATAGCTAAGGTCTCCAACCGGACCATTGACCGCGACTTTCGCTATGCACGGGACTGGGGGAAATAAGACCGTTCTACGTTCTACGTTCTACGTTCTGCGTTTTGAACCGTTTTGGTTTTTAACGTAGAACTTTGAACTTAGAACGTAGAACCGTTTTCAAAACATGACAGGTACTCTTTACATTGTAGCCACGCCGATTGGAAATCTCGAGGACATCACCCTCCGGGCTCTGCGCATCCTGAAGGAAGCCGACCTGGTCGCAGCTGAGGACACGCGTCACTCCAGAAAACTATTGACCCATTTTGGCATCTCGCGTCCGCTCACTTCGTACTTCGACCACAATAAGGATCTCAAGGGCGACTACATCCTGGAGCGGCTGCAGCAGGGGCTCAACGTCGCGCTGGTGACTGACGCGGGAACTCCCTGCGTTTCCGACCCGGGCTACCAGCTGGTGCGTGACGCGATCGCGGCCGGGCTCAACGTGGTCCCGATCCCGGGGGCCTGCGCGGCCATCACCGCGCTGTCGGCGTCCGGACTTGCGACGGACAACTTCACCTTTGCCGGGTTTCTCCCCAATCGTCAGGGGAAAAGGCGCGAAAGGCTGCAGTCGCTCGCCGGCGAGCGGGCGCTCCTCATTTTTTACGAATCCCCCAAGAGGGTGCTGGCGACACTGCGCGACATGCTGGAGACCCTGGGAGACCGCGAGGTGGTGGTTGCCCGGGAACTGACCAAGTTATACGAGGAATTTCTGCGTGGGAAGCTTTCAGCCCTTATCGAGCAGGCGGAGCAGCGTGAGATCAGGGGAGAGGTGGCGATTCTGGTCACCCCGGCTGACGCGCCAGTGCTGCCCGATACCCCGGCTATGGAGGAGCTTTTGAGCCGCTATCTCGCTTCGGGGGAGTTATCCGTGAAGGACGCGGTGAAAAGAGTGACGCTGGAAACGGGGCTGCCCAAGAGCGCGGTGTACGCCGAGGCACTGCGGCAGAAGGGGTAGGGTCGGGAGAAGAAAGCCGAGGGGCCGGGGAAAAGCCGAGACGCATGCATGCGTCTCGACCTTTTGCACAAGTGTAGCTTTGGCGCAAGTGTTCCGGTCTTTTTGTGCCGTAGCTCAGGCGAGTCTGGCACCGTTGGGCACATGCCGCTGCGGAACGGCGAGGACGATGGCGCCGTTCTCGTCGGCAAAGCCGGTGATAAGCACCTCCGAAAAGAAACGCCCGATCTGCTTTCTGGGAAAGTTCAGCACTCCTATTACCTGTTTTCCCACCAGTTCTTCGCGCTGGTAGAGCCTGGTGATCTGGGCGCTCGATTTCCTGACCCCCGCCTCGCCGAAATCCACCAGCAGTTTGTACGCGGGGCTGCGCGCCTCCGGGAATTCCTCCACGTCCATGACAGTGCCGACCCTGAGCTCCACCCTCTCGAAGTCTCCCCAGCTGATCTCTTCCATGCTTTTCTCCTAAGAACTTAATGCCGAAATCCCGATGTGCAGCAGGCTAACGATTCTCAGCTCTCCTCCTGTTCCGCTCGCCTGTGAGGGCGAACGCCGGTCGCCCCTACGCTCTGCTGAAAAAACCCTGGAACGCTCCGACTATCCTTTCCACATCTTCAGCCGTAACATCGAGATGGGTCACCAGTCGGAGGTTGTCGCCGCCGCCCAGGAGAATCCCTTCCCCTGCGAGCGCTTCGCGCAGCCGGCCGGCGCTCCCAACGGGAGGCGTCACGAAGAGGATATTTGTGTTGGCTGGGGCGACCTCGAGTCCCGCAATTGCTGCCAGCCCGGCAGCGAGGTCACGGGCATTTTGGTGATCCTCGGCCAGTCGCTCGATGTTATTCTCCAGGGCGTAGATTCCAGCCGCCGCGAGGATGCCGGACTGACGCATTCCTCCGCCGGCCACTTTGCGCCAGCGGTGCGCCTTGCCGATGAATTCCGCGCTGCCGCAAAGAAGGGAGCCTACCGGTGCGCCGAGCCCTTTGGAAAGGCAGACCGATACGGAATCGAACCGGGAGGCGATCTCCTCGACTGACACCCCAAGATCAACTGCTGCGTTGAAGACGCGCGCGCCGTCCAGGTGGAGCGCCAGGCCGTGTCCCCGCGCGCAGCGGTGGGCTGCATCGAGATAGTCAAGCGACAGCACGCGCCCTCCCTGGGTGTTCTCCAGGCAAAGGAGTCTGGTCACTGCATGATGATGGTCGGGAGATTTAACCGCTCGGGAGACTCTTCCGAGATCGAGTGAGCCGTCTGCCTCGAATTCGAGTGGCTGGGGCTGTATGCCGCCAAATATTGCGCCGCCGCCACCTTCCCAGCGGTAGATGTGGGCATCCTGCCCGGCGATGTACTCGTCTCCCCGAGCACAGTGCGTAAGCAGGGCGAGCAGGTTACTCATGGTCCCGCTCGGAACGAAGAGGGCTGCCTCTTTACCGAGCATCTTGGCGCCGAGCGTCTCCAGTTTGTTGACCGTGGGGTCTTCGCCGTAGACGTCGTCCCCCACCTCAGCATGAGCCATGACTTGGCGCATTGCTTCGCATGGGCGGGTAACCGTATCGCTTCTAAGATCGACAGTTTTCATATACTCCTCGTGATTCGTATCTGATAATGCAAAAGGGACCGGCTCCCTAGGCGCCGGTCCCTTTTGGTAAACCGCATACTTCGCCCAATTCCTCCATAGCAATTACAAGAGTTGTGGGTGGTTTGGCAACTAAAAACTGGAATTACCCGGCAGCGCTCATGCGGAACTTGCTCTCCCAGGGCTCGACGGCGTTCTTCGCGATACTTACTCCGTGGTCCGGGTTCGCGGCGAGGTGCTTCAGGATGTTAAAAACGGTCTCAATCTCCTCCGGGCGCGACAAAGCCATCGCGCACTCCTCGCAGCTAAAGGTCCGATCGTTTTGGGAGTGCAGCAATTCCAGAATCTCCCCCTGCAACGCCAGCACGGTGCCGGCCGCTTTCTTCCCTGCCTCGACGCCGGGCTGATGGTAGGCATTGACGTTGATGAGCGAGGCATACAGCCCGACTGCCCGCTCGTACAGGGCAATGAGCATCCCAACGCTCGCCGGGTTGATCTCGTCTACGGTTATGGTGAGGGATTCCCTGCCGTTATCGTAAAGCGCGGCCCGGGTCCCCTGAAAAAACCCCGAGAGGTAGTCGCCTGAGGTTGCTCCCGGTTCGACCGCCATTGAGACACCGTCCCGGTCCTTCAGCACTTCAATGAAGGTGGCAAAGAAGTTGTGCACCCCCTCCCGCAGCTGTTGCACATAGGCGTGCTGGTCGGTGGAGCCCTTATTGCCGTAAACGGCAAGTCCCTGCAACACCACGTTTCCTGCCAGGTCGCGCTCTTTTCCGAGCGATTCCATGATGAGCTGCTGCAGGTAGCGCGAGAAGAGGAGCAGCCGGTCTTTGTAGGGAAGGATCACCATGTCCTTGTTACCCTTTCCGCCGGTGGCGTGAAACCAGGAGAGCGCCAGCTGCGCCGCAGGATTTTTCGCGGTGTCGGTGCCACGGGTGCTCTGGTCGCAGCGCCTGGCCCCGGCCAGCATCTGGTCGATGTCGATACCCTGTAGCGCAGCGGGGAGCAGCCCGACGGCGGAGGTGACGGAGCTCCTTCCCCCGACCCAGTCCCACATGGGAAAGCGTGCCAGCCATTCCTGCTGCGAGGCGGTGCGGTCCAGCTCGCTTCCGGTGCCGGTGATTGCGACGGCATGGGCGGCAAAGTTGAGATCCGCTTCAGAAAAGGCCTTGCGCGCCTCGAGCATGCCGTTACGGGTCTCCTTGGTGCCGCCGCTTTTGGAAATGACGACTACCAGGGTCTGTGCCAGGGCGCTGCCGATTTCGCCGATGACCCGGTCCATGCCGTCGGGGTCGGTGTTGTCGAAGAAGTAGGGGCGCATCCGGTCCCCGGGGCCTCCCAGACTGTCAGCCACGAACTGCGGTCCCAAGGCCGAGCCGCCTATCCCGATGATTAGCAGTCGGGTGAAGCGGCCGCCGTCGGGCGCCGCGATGTTTCCTGCGTGGACCGAGGCGGCAAAGGCCTTGACGGAGCTGAGAGTCGCGCTGATCTCGGCGCTGATTCCGGCCTCGGGTGCCAGTTCAGGCGCCCTGAGCCAGTAGTGCCCCACCATGCGGTTTTCATCAGGGTTCGCGATGGCCCCCCCCTCGAGCTTGGCCATGTCGGCGTATGCTCTTTGCAGCGGCGCCTCAATCTCGTCAAGAAACGTCCCCGCGAAGTTCATCCGGCTGGTGTCAATCGTTAATCCTGTCTCCGCGTCGACATAGAGCCGGCTCTTGTAGCGCTCCCAAAGCTGCAACTTTTCCATGAAACCTCCGATACGGCCAGTTGAGATGTTCTCCTTACCAACTTATGAATAGCGCACTTTCCCTTCTCATGAATACTTGCGCGAGACTCTTTTCCGTGACCTTCTACCTGCCCCTTCCCTTATAGGCCCAGGGATAGGCGGTTTCGGCACGCTCATGTGCGTCGGGGCATAATATCATAGATTAAATTTTATTCAAGTCAGAGATCGGCTGTAACCCGCTGTTCAAAGGCTGGAGTCCTTCATGAGGAACCTTCCTCTGGTAACTGATTGATATTACGTTTGTATTGTGGTCTGGAGCCCAGGTTCTGTGCAGGGGGTGCACATTCTGCTTTATCGCGCGCTCGGGCATGGCGACGGTTTTAGCTAAATAATAGGCGCATTTACAAGTACTTGCGTAATTATTTCTTCTGATGCGAGGATGGTACGGCTGTTGTAACGGCTGAAGATACCGTTGGCACCTGAATATGGTTGAGCAATTGCAGCAAGCGCGGCTTACCGGAGTCGGCATTTCAGGCGGCGCAGTAGATTAGCCTGTTGATGGCGGGAAAAAAGCGTCGGCATCGGCATAACTCACATGGAAAACGGAACAGGGGGCAGATCATGGGACACAGGTGCAAGGACGCGACGCAAAGAGCCGGCAGCTACAACTATCGCGCCATCGAGGTAGTTGTCGTGAAAAGTATCAGCGGGTCAGTTAGCCATGACCGGGCAAACGTGCTCACCGTCGAGAACGACTGGGATACGCTTAATTTTGTGAAAGACAACATGGCTGACATAACTGCCAACATGGTGAGGGTGAAGTGTATGAACTCAGAAAATAGCGCGCATGTCGAAGAGAGTGCCGAGCTCTTTCAAAGAAATCTGGAACCGTTATTCACCCTCATTTCCGCCACGGCAACCGATCACGTACTGGACAAGCTCTCCATGTCGCTTAGAAAGGCCCTCCTACTGATGGCGATGGACCGCTACAGTTGCGACAGTGAGAGCATGTGCCGCGCCTTGGGAATCACCAAGGGGAAACTGGAAAAGGAACTCAAACTCTGCGGACTCTTTCGCCTGGAACAAAAGGCGGCTTGATCTAGGAGGGGGCGGTAAGGGACTTTCTCCGAATTGTGTTCGTCCCTTGCGAAGGGGCAGAAGATTGATTCCTGGTTTACTGTCATCCAGAAATACAGTATCTTCCAGGGGGCTGAGAATGGGAACACGAGGTCCCACCGCATCTTGGTAACCGTGTCGTTTGTTCCGGCGCCCATACATTTTCACTCTTACACACATTGATTTTCATTTGGTTGGGGGATGGTACCAGTGACGCGCTTCCACCCGACCTCTGAAGCTCTCCACGGGAGGCAAAGCCCCGTTGCCTGCTCGCTAAATCCCAAGCTCCTCCTGACTGTGGCTGCCAAGGTTTTGACCCCGGCAGGCATCCCTACCATTTCAGACAGCTTACCCTGCAAAAACAGTCAACTACGCGGCAACGCCATGGCCCGAAGTCTTTTCCTCCGGCCGCGGGCCCCCTCGCTTCGCTCTCTTTGTCAAGGTTTTGGAAAATGCCCGCGCTCGCCTGCTTTCCCACGTCCGGTCGAGCACCTCGGTCACTGCCCGCGGCAAAGTGCGAGCGATGCTTGCTCCCGCACACTCACCGCTTGAACGGTTGCCCGGACCGAAAGCCCGTATCCTGACGAAATGCCTTGAATAATGGGATGGGATTTGCTACAGTGCGCCGTCAATCTGCAGTGAATTCAGGTGGCTGGCGGCAGTCAAATGTTGTTGTTATTCCTATTGATTAAGGATTCAGCGCAAAACCTTGGCGTGCCAGCAAAAAAATATCGAGGCCTTTTATGGATGCAGCGCTTGCCCTGATTGGGGAAGATCTGAAAAATGTGGAGCTGCAGTTTAAGAAGGATTTGCAGTCGGATGTCCCGCTGATACGCAAGGTCGGCGAGTACGTACTCTCAAGCGGTGGCAAGCGAATCCGCCCTGCTCTGGTACTTCTGGCGGCAAAGCTTTGCGGCTATGAAGGGAGCCGCAGCGTGCCGCTGGCGAGTGTCGTAGAGTTTATCCATACAGCTACCCTGCTCCATGACGATGTGGTGGATAACGCCAACCTGCGTCGGGGGCTTGCCTCCGCCAACACTCTTTGGGGTAACGAGGCATCGGTGCTCGTCGGGGACTTCCTCTTCTCCAAGTCGTTCTCGCTCATGGTGGTCGATGGCGACCTGCGCATCCTGAAGGTGCTCGCGGACGCGACCACGATCATCGCCGAGGGAGAAGTGCTGCAGCTCGTCTGCACCAGCGACCTGGAGATCACCGTGGAGCGCTTCATTGAGGTGGTGCGCTGCAAGACCGCGATTCTACTCTCAGCGGCCTGCGAGGTCGGAGCCATTCTCGGAGAAGTCGCCCCCGAACTGCGTGAGGCCTTAGCCGCCTACGGCATGGAACTCGGCATCGCCTTCCAGCTGATGGACGACACCCTCGACTATACGGCGAGCGAAGAACAGTTCGGTAAGAGCATCGGCCACGATCTGGAGGAGGGAAAGATCACGTTGCCGCTGATCCACACCCTGGAAAACTGCAACGCCGCTGAACGCGAGGTGATCGCTTCCGTAGTGGAGAAGGAGCTCCTCTCTGACGAGGACTTCGCCCGGGTTTTCGAGCTGGTGCACCGCTACGGCGGGATCGAACACACCGTAGCCGCCGCGTGCCAGCATGTCGTCCTGTGCAAGCAGCAGTTGGAAAAATTTCCCCCCTCGGCCGCCAGGGAAGCCTTGGCTGACCTCGCCGATTACGTCGTCACGCGCGTTAAATAACCAGCCCGCATAGCGTCATTTAACCGAACCATCCCTGTTCTGTCCCTGGAAAAGGGACCTATTAGCTAAGATTTCCCCAATGAGGTGCCTATCCCTGGCATCTCATTTTTTTTATCCAATGGTGTGCCGCCCACTTCCCCCGTTTCCTCATGAATTGCGCCGATCTTTGCTGGGCCTGGCCTGCTTCTTGCTGTAAACGAAGGTCGGGATATGTAATGAGAGTAGGCAGGGGGTGTCAAGTGGATGAAGAAATGTTGCTCCAGTCTTCTGAGTTGGAACTAAACGGTGAGATTTTCAGCATAAAGGTTTTTTGCAGCTCGGCCGGCCGTTTTTTCGCCAAGACCTGTCTGGGAGAAGGGGATTTCATTATCACTGATGGCCCGTCGCTCCCGGAAGCTTTGAAAAAGCACGAGGATCTGCTCCCTCTGGCGGTCGGTACCCGCGAACTTACCCAGAGCTACCTCGGCTACCCGCGCCGGCCAAAGATGCGCCGCCCCTAAAAATTGTCTGCCTGGCACGTTCAGGTTCCTCAGCGTTGCGGCTGAGGGCCTGCTTCATTTTTCTGTCCTCGCTGCTCAATCCTGCGAGTTTTTTTCGCTGTCTTCTTCTTTTGCTCCTGCCCCCGGTTCCCCGCTCCCGCTTCTTGCTCTACCATGCTCCCCCGTACTCTTGCTTCGGTGACGTTCCTTTGGTGCTGTCCTGGTATGTTGTCACTTGCAGCCACCTCTTAACCTAACAGAGACCCACCATTCATTATTAATAAGTTGCCCTTGGACGGTAAATCAGTTAAGAATTGAGCTTGGCCCACGTCGGGTCCATCGCCCGGTCCTGGCCTGAGGATTCATGCCCCCCAAAATACTGATCATAGATGACGACAGCTCGCTGCGGCGGGTCCTGGAGTATAACCTGCAGCAGGAGGGCTATGAAGTCGTGACGGCGTCCGACGGCGCCAGCGGCCTGAGGCTTTTTGCCGAGCAGTCGCCGGCGCTCGTCATTACCGACCTGAAGATGCCGGGAATGACCGGGTTTCAGCTGCTTTCCGCAGTCAAGGAGCGCTCGCCCGCCACAGTCGTCATTGTGCTGACCGCTTTCGGGGCTATCGACACCGCGGTGGAGGCGATGAAGCTGGGCGCCTTCGATTATCTGACCAAACCCTTCAACCGTGAAGAATTGAAGTTGACGGTGAAAAAGGGTCTCCAGTTGCAGGGGCTCTCCGAGGAAAACAGGCTCCTGAAGGAGGAGCTTTCCGGTCGGGCGGAATTCAAGAGCATCGTCGGCACCTCCCGGGCGATGGAAGGGGTCTTCTCCGTGGTGCGCAAAGTCGCCGACACCGAGGCGACCGTGCTTATTACCGGGGAATCGGGAACCGGCAAAGAACTGGTGGCCCGCGCGATCCATTCGGGGAGCTCGCGCCGTGCTGCTCCCTTCGTGGCGGTGAACTGCGCCGCGATCCCCAGGGACCTGTTGGAGAGCGAGCTTTTCGGCCACGTGAAGGGCGCCTTCACCGGCGCAATCCGGGACAAGGCGGGGAAATTCCAACTTGCCGAGGGGGGAACCATCTTTCTCGACGAGGTCGGCGACCTCCCGCTGGAACTGCAGCCCAAACTCTTACGGGTGCTTCAGGAAAGGGTCGTGGAACCTCTCGGGGGGAGCTCGCTGCAAAAAATCGACCTCCGGATCGTTGCCGCGACCAACGCCGACCTGGAAAAGGGGATCGCGGAAGGGCGCTTTCGGGACGACCTTTACTACCGGCTCTCGGTGATACCGCTGCATCTTCCCCCCTTGAGGGAGCGGGTTGAGGACATCGGACTGCTGGTGCGCTACTTCCTGGTCAAGTTCGGCGGCTCCGCTGTCTCGTTCACCAAGGAAGCCCTGGAGCGTCTGCAGCTCTACGCCTGGCCGGGAAACGTGCGGGAATTGGAAAATACCGTGGAGCGCCTGCTCATTATGAGGGAGGGCGACAGCATCGGGGCGGGTGAGTTGCCTGACAAGATCTGCGCCAGCGCGCCGAAGCACGAGGGGGGGACGCTTTGGTTGCCTCCCGGCGGCTACCCCCTGGAGCAGTTGGAGCGGGAGGTTGTGCTCGAGGCACTCACCAGGTGCGACTGGAATCAGACGGCTGCCGCCCGTTTCCTGCGCATCCCGCGCCACACGTTGATCTATCGTATGGAAAAATATCAAATTACGCAGCCGGGGAGGAAGTAATGGTAGCTAAGGGTTGGGTGTGCGCGCTGGTTCTTTTGGCGCTATTCGTGGCGCCGGGTTGCAACAAGAAGCTGGAGCCTGCGGTCGAGGGGAAGCTCGCCCCCGATTTTACCCTGAAGGACCTTTCCGGCCAACCGGTTCAGCTCTCGAGCCTGAAGGGGAAGGTCGTGCTGGTAAACTTCTGGGCCACTTGGTGCCCCCCCTGCCGCGAAGAGATCCCTTCCATGCTCAAGATGAACCGGGCGATGCAGGGTAAGCCGTTCCAGTGGCTGGCGGTCTCCATCGACGAAGGGGGAAAGGCCGCGGTTGATGACTTCATTAAGAAGTCGGGCGCCGCCATGCCGACGCTGCTCGACACGGACGGGGCGGTCTCCAGGCGCTACGGGACCACGGGTGTGCCGGAAACCTTTGTGATCGATACCAAGGGTGTTATAATGAAGAAGGTTGTCGGAGGCATGGATTGGAGTTCACCAGAGGTGCTTGCAGCTCTGGTGGACCTTGGCAAGAAATAGGGCCGGCCGTCGGGGTGCTACCGACTGCACGGTTGGAGGAAGAGCATGGAAACGAACAACATCAGTATTATCGGCGCCTTCGTCGCGGGGTTGTTGTCGTTTCTCTCCCCGTGCGTGCTGCCGCTGATCCCCTCTTACATCACCTACATCACGGGTCTTTCCTTTGCGGACCTGCAGGCGGAACACCCGACCCACAAGGTGCGGCAGCAGACCATCATCCACTCGCTGCTCTTCATCGCAGGGTTCACCTGCGTCTTCGTGCTGCTGGGGGCCTCCGCAAGCTTCATGGGGGACTTCCTTCATGAGCATAAGACAGCCATCAGGCGGGTGGGTGGGGCGCTGATCGTGGTCTTCGGCATCCACGTCTCGGGGCTTTTCGACATCGGGATGCTGCTCGGGGAAAAGAAGCTGACGCTGCACCGGAAGCCGGCCGGCTATCTCGGAAGCTTCATCGTCGGGATCGTTTTCGCCGCCGGATGGACCCCCTGTATCGGCCCGATTCTGGCGACTATCCTGGCGGTGGCGGCGACCGAGGGGAGGGGGGTCTGGCTCCTTTTGACCTACTCTATGGGGCTCGCCATCCCGTTCTTTCTCGCGGCGCTCGCCATGCACCAGTTCCTGGTCTTTTTCCGGCGCTTCAAGAAGCATATCCGGATGTTCGAGGTGATGACCGGGATTCTCATGGTGCTGGTCGGGGTGCTGATCTTCACCAACTACCTGACCGTGCTTAGCAGGTACACCAGCGCCTGGTTCGGGGAGTAGGGCGCCTCATTCACGGGGCGCTTATCGAGAAGAGGTTACTTTCCTCGCCGTTCTGGTTCACCACCTGTAGCTTCATCTCCTTCGGCGACGGGTCATACGGGTGGCGCTGGTACAGTATCTGGTTGCACCCCTGGTAGACCAACTGGTCCCGATCTCCTACCGCCGGACTCCGGCTCCCCACCCTCACGCCGTCTGCCACCAGCACCGAAGTCTGCTGAAAATTCTTGCCTGTCACGATCAATTCATAATAGCTCACGTATTCGTTACCGACCGTCACGCCCAGGATCTCCGGCCGCGAATCGAGGAACAGCGCCAGGGTCCCGGAGAGGGCCTCGGGAGGGTTCAGCACTTGCACCTGGTGCAGCCCGGGGCCGAGCTGCGGCGCCAGAAAGGAGATGGCCGAGCTGGAGATGAAGCGGGTGCTGATGGCCGCGCCGTCCAAAAGGATCCGGGTCCCGCTCTGGAAGTTGGCGCCGGAAATCACCACCTCGCGGTCTCTGCCGGAGGCGCAGGAGGAAATGGTGTCCGGCGCAAGCGAGGAAGCCACCGGCTTTTGCGGGAGCAGCATGAAGTTGTAGGCGCGGCTGGTGGAACCGTCCTCTCGCTTCAGGTAAAGCGCGTAGACACCGGGTGCCAGGTCCGGCAGCACGATGGAGAGGAGCTTCCCGCCGACGACCGTGGAGGGAAGTTCGAGAATGCCGAGCATGGCTGTCGTCGCCCTGGTGAACCCGGTTCCGTTCAGCGTTACGGTCGTGCCCGGTTCGCCCTGCGCAGGGATGATACTGAGGACGCTCAAGGGGGGGAGCTTCACCTCGGGAATCCTGCGGCCTAACTGCCCGGAGGCGGTTTCGCCCTGGGACACGGCTGAGATGACGAGAAGTACGGCAACCACGAGGGCGGTCATCAGGGAACGGTACACGGCGCATCCTCCCATGTTAGATACTTTAATTAGATCATCGGCCTTGGTCGTTGTCAATTGTCGTGAGTCAGGGTAAGCAAGGTGGGTCACCCGCGGCCCGCCCGTCTTGTCGTTGTCGATTACCGTCACCGTAGGGGCGACCGGCGGTCGCCCGGGTTTTGGTCATGAATCAGAGAAAGCACCGGAGGGCGACCGCCGGTCGCCCCTACTCAACTGTCAAGGGTGAGCGAGAGCCAGATCCCGACCAGTAGGAAGATGAAGTTGGTGGCCCAGGCGGCCACAATCGGCGGCAGCAGCCCGATCTGGCCGAAGGAGATGATGACTGAGTTCACTATGACGTAAAGAAAGCCTATCCCCAATGAGAGACCGATGCCGAAGGCGATCCCGCTGGAGCGTCCACTCCGCAGCGCAAACGGGATCCCGATAAAGGCCATAATGGCGCAGCCGAAAGGAAGCGAGAATCTGCTATGCATTTGGGCCAGGTACCGGGTGGGATCGTAGCCGCCGGCCTTCAGCTTCTCGCAGTAGCGGGAGAGCTCAGCAATGGTCATGGAGTCCGAATACTTGCCGAGCACCTTGAGGTCTGCGGGCTTCAGCTTGAGCGGTACCCGCAGGGTGGCGAACTTCTTGGTGCTGGAAACCTCGCCGGCCTGGAAATCCCGCACCACCGCGCTTTTAAAGATCCACCCCTGCTCGTCGAGGACTCCGGAGGCTGCATCGGTCCGCTTTACCGGCTCGGTTCCGTTCTTCACTTCCCAAAGCGTGATCCCCTTCAAGGACTGGCTCCCCGGGTCGAAGAGGCTTGCCCTAAGGATGGCCCCTTTCTCCCGGTGCCAGATGTTATGCTGGCGAAAGTACATGCTCGGGCTCTTCTTTTCGATCAGCACCTCCTGGATATAGGTGCGCTGGGCGTAGCTCCTCGGCAGGACCAGCTCGCCTATGAAGAGGCTCAGAAAACTAACCAGCAAAGAGATGACCAGGATGGGTGCGGTGATGCGCGCGAGCCCGATCCCGCAGCTGCGCATGGCGGTCAGCTCGGAGTTCATGGAGAGCGTCCCGAGGGTCAGGAGGGTCGCCATCAGCACCGCCAGCGGTGCGGCCTGGCTCACGATCTCCGGGGTCTTGGCGATGAAGAAGAGGGCGATGTGCAGCCACTGCGCGCCGTTTCGGGTGAAACGGGCGATCTTCTCCATGAAGTCGACCACCAGGTAGATGGCGATAAAGGCCCCCATGCAGAGCCCGAGCATCCTCAGGTAGGCCTTGGCGACGTAGCGGGTCAGTATCCTCATCGGCCGCTCCTCCTGCCGAAACGCGCCTTCACTGCCGCGGCAAGCTGCGCGTAGAGCGAGGTGAGCGGCAGTGGTTCCTCGGCGGCGGTCTTGTAGAACAGATAGAGCGCGAGCGCCAGGAAGATGAGGTTCGGCGACCAGCAGGCGAGCCAGGGGGCGAGGATGCTCCTCTCGCCGAGGGTCTTGAAGGCCGAGAGGGCGATGTAATAGAGTAGCAGGATGCCGATACTGAGCGAGAATCCGGCCGCCTTACCCGAGCGCTTGTTCTGGATGCCGAGCGGCATGGCGAGGAGCGTGAAGACGAAGCAGGAAAAGGGGAGCGCCACGCGGCTATGGAATTCCAGCAGCATGGAGAGCTGATTCTTGGCCTCGTAGCGTCCGGCAGGCGGATGCTTCAGTTCGGAGAGGGTCATCTCTGCTTCACTTTTATCCAGGTTCCCGGCAGGCTTGGCGAGCGCCACGCGCAGGTTGTACTCTTGGAAGTCGACCAGCCGGTAACCGGTCCCTTCCGCCGAGCGGTGGATGCTACCCTCCTTGAGGTGGAACTCAATGGAGTGTGCCCGCGGGTCGGAGAGCAGCGCGCCGCTCTTGGCGAAGATGGTGGCGGGCTCATGGGGGTCGCGCTCGTCGTGGATGATGATCCCCGCCATGGTCTGCCCTTTCTGGTTGAAGCTTTCCGCGTAGATGACCATGCCGGGAAAAGCGTCGTTAAACACTTTCTCCTTCACCACAACCCCGGCGCTCGCCTGGGCCACGTCGATCAGGAGCTTCTTGAAGGAGCTGTTGCCCCAGGGCACCGCGTAGACGGTCACCCCCAGGCAGCCGATGCAGGCCAGCAGGGAAAAGAGTAGCGGAGGGGGGAGCATCCCGTACAGGCTGATGCCGCAACTCTTCATGGCGGTGATCTCGCTGTCGCCGGAAAGTCTGCCGAAAGCGAGCAGAATTGCCAAAAGTAGCGCCATCGGGATGGTATAGAGCCAGAAGGAGGGCAGCAGGTACACGACCATCCAGATCACGTCGGAGAGGGGGACCCCCTTTTCCACCACCATCTCGGCAAGCTTCAGGAACCTCCCCATCAGTAGGACGAAGGTGAAGGTCGCCATTCCTACCAGGAAAGGTGGCGGTATCTCCTTGAATATATAGGCATAAAGGGTCTTTTTCATGAACTTTGCATGATACATGAGAAGAGCGGGGATGTAAATAGCGCGCAGAATGATTTCCGGTGGTCTCTCTCCGCATGCCATAAGCCTGGCACAGTGCAAGGCAGCAAGTGGTCTCACTGGGAGAGTTCGACGCGTGATGCTCTCATTCACGCAAGGGCACAGCTGTTGGCGCATCAAAAATGGATCTCGAAGTATAGCAGGAAGACTTTACTGTATACTCAATTGCTACAACTGACTCCGTGAGAGTATAGCTAGAGTTGTGCAAGTAAGTGTAATGTTTTTTCTCTGTAAGATTCTGATTAACCTGATCTATACTGAGCGCCGCACAGTGGGCAAGTAGTGTTTTGCGGGGGGGAATCGATGCAAAGAGATAGTAGTCTGGTATCGGCGGGCCCGGACCGCAAGCCGATGGTGCTTGTCGTTGATGACGACCACTTCATGCGGGTGAAATTGAGCGAAATTCTGGAAAAAGGCGGTTTCCTGACGGAGGCGGCTGCCGACGGTGCCGAGGCGCTGGCCAAGTTCAGCGCGTTGCAGCCGGACCTGGTGCTGCTCGACCTAATCATGCCGATTCTTGACGGCTTCGAGACCTGCCGGGAGATCCGCTCGCTCCCCCAGGGAAGGCACACCCCGGTGCTGATGGTCACCGGCCTGGACTCCGGCGTCTCGATCCACCGCGCCTTCGAGGCCGGCGCCACCGATTTTGTCGCCAAATCGACCAACCCGGAGCTGCTGGTGTACCGGGTGCGCTGCCTTTTGCGTAATGGCCGGCTACTGCAAACCCTGCAGCAGAGCGAAGACCGGCTGGCCCGCGCCCAGAGAATCGCCCGCTTGGGCGACTGGGAGTGGCATCCGGAGTCGGGAACCTTCTGGCAGTCGCCCGAGATGTCCCGCATCCTCGGGATGCGGGAGGACGCGGCGGTCTCCTTCGAGGGGCTGCTCGGGGCTGTGGCGGCCGGGGAGCGCGGGATGGTGCGCGAGCGGCTCATCTGGGCGATGACCGCCTCCTCCGGGAGCGACTTTGAGTGCCGCGTCCTTGGCGCCGACGGCAAGGAGCGTACGATCTGGATCTCTGCCCGTCCGCAGCCGGGCGCTTTAGCCCGGCCCACGCGCCTAGTCGGTACCCTGCAAGATGTCACCGAGGTGCGGCGTGCCGAGGATCGCAGCCGGATGCTCAAGGAGGCAGTGGACAGCCTGCAGATCGGCATCACCTTTTCCGACGCCAGCGGCAGGATCGTATACCTGAACCCTGCCGAGGCCGAGATGCACGGCTATCAGGTGGAGGAGCTTATCGGTCGCGAGGCGCGCGACTTCTCCTCGCACCGGCAGCGGCGCCAAACCCCGCCGGCGAATTTCCAGGAGGGTGGCGTCTGGCGCCGGGAGAGCGTCAACCAGAGGTGCGACGGCGAGGAGTTCCCCGTGCTGCTCACCTCCATTCCGGTTCGGGACCGCGAGCAGCGCTACCTCGGGATTGTCACCACCTGCGAGAATATTTCCGAACAGAAAGAGGCCGAGGAGAAGATCAACCGGCTCGCCTACTTCGACAACCTGACCGGGCTTCCCAACCGCGGCATGTTTCTGGAGCGGCTGCATCAGTCCCTGGCGCTCGCCGCCCGCGACGGCGAAAAGGTCGGTTTGGTCTTTCTCGACCTGGATAACTTCAAGGACGTGAACGATACCCAGGGGCACCCCGCCGGCGACAAACTCCTTTGCGAGGTGGCCCGGCGCTTGGCCGGCTGCGTCAGGGAGTCCGACGTGCTGGCGAGACTCGGGGGGGATGAGTTCGTGGTGCTGCTCACCTCGGTCGCCTGCCAGGAGCGGATCGCGCCGGCGGCCCAGCGCATGCTGGACATTTTCGCCAAGCCCTTCCTGATCGACGGACGGGCTGTCTACTCGAGCGCCAGCATCGGGATCGCGCTCTATCCGGATGACAGTCATGACGCCTCGAGTCTCTTTCGCTGCGCCGACACGGCGATGTATCACGCCAAGAACGAGGGTAGGGCGCAGTTCCGCCTCTTCTCGGAGGAGATGAACCGCAAGATCATGCGCCGGGTGGCGCTGGAGAATAGCCTGCGCAGTGGCCTGGAAAAGCAGGAGTTCTTCCTGCATTACCAGCCGCAGTGGGACCTGAAAACCAACAGGATGATGGGGGCGGAGGTGCTGCTGCGCTGGCAAAGCGAAGAGTTTGGTCTCATGCCTCCCTCCGAGTTCATCTCGCTCCTCGAAGATTCCGGGCTCATCTTTGCAATCGGGGAATGGGTGCTAAAGAGCGCCTGCCAGCAGGCGCGGCGCTGGGCCGAGGCGGGGCATCCGGAGTTTAAGGTCGCGGTGAACGTTTCGGGGAAGCAGTTCAAGCAGGGGGAGTTCGTGCCGATGGTGGCAGGTATCATCCGGGAGACCGGCGTCAATCCCCGCTCCATCGAGCTGGAGTTTACCGAGAGTGTCATCATGGAAAATGCGGAGCGAACCAGGGAGAAGCTTGCCGAATTAAGGCGCATGGGATTGCAGATGAGCATCGACGATTTTGGTACCGGCTACTCTTCGCTCAATTATCTAAAGCACTTCCCGGTGGATCGGATCAAGATCGACCGCTCCTTCGTGGCTGATGTGAACCGTAGTAACGGCGACACGGCTATCGTGGAGGCGATCATCACCATGGGGCAGAGCCTGAGTCTCAAGGTGCTTGCCGAAGGGGTGGAGAACTCCGACCAGTTGCACTACCTGACGGCATTAGGGTGCGATGAAGTGCAGGGGTACTACCTCGCCAGGCCAATGCTGGCGGAAGTCCTGGCCGGAAGTCTCGGGGGGGTGCATGGCAGGAATGCCGAAAAGCTGGAGGTGCCCGAGTGGTTCGACGACCCGAGCGCTCTGGAGGTGCTGGTTGCGACTCCGGGGGCCAGGGGGAGTGCGTAAGGGCGGAGGCGGGCGGGATCCCCGGGCGGGCGAAGTGGCCAACCTCTTAAGGTATGGCAGCTTCCCCCTCACCCCGACCCTCCCCCGCCGGGGGGGAGGGAGAGTTTAATCTAAGACGGGATCGTTAGCTTAAGTGGCGGTGTCCCCCTGTCCCACCCGCTGTTCACCGCCTGGAAAGGGGGAAGGACCTGAAGTCCATCGTGAGGTGAAGTACCGGAAGCGGTCTGTTCTTACGGGGGAAACTGCAGCTGAGTCCGATTTAGGCGGCCTGCTCCTCCGTTTCCAGGTCGGCACTCTCGAAAATCTTGTTGATATCGAGGATCATCATGAAGGCGCCGTTGTGCTTCCCCATGCCGAGGATGAACTCCGTGTTCAGCTTGGTCCCGATGCGCGGGGGAGGCTCGATCTGCTCCGGCTCCAGGTCGATAACCTCCTGCACCGCGTCCGCCAGTACCCCGATGACGATGCTGTCCCCTTCCATGGTCATCTCGACCACGATGATGCAGCTGTTCACCGTCTGCTGCGTTGCGCTCATGGCGAACTTGAGCCGCAGGTCCATGACGGGAACCACGCTGCCGCGCAGGTTGATCACCCCGCGCATGAACGGTGGGGTCCTGGGAACCTTGGTGACCGTGGTGAAATCCAGAATTTCACGCACTTCTGCCACGTCCAGGGCAAAGGTCTCTTCGCCCAGTTTGAAGGTGAGGTACTGGGTAATGGCTGCCGCTTCTGCTGCGCTCATGTCCGCTCCTTTTCGGTTGTCTAATCAAGACGGGGCGTGAGGCTCAGGTTAAAACAAAGTCAACTGCGGAGACGCATGCTGTGCGCCTCTACCTTAACAGTGCTTGCAAGGTAGAGACGCTTTGCCGTCTCTACCTTGCCTTTGCCCAACCTACACCTAAACCTTGACCTTAACCTCTGTTTTAAAACTTCTCGAACGCGTCGTCCTTCAGATCGGCAATGTCATCCATGGAAAAACTGTGCCCCGCGACCTGCTTTTTGGACCCCTCGTTGGAATGGGTCAGATGCTGCACGACGGCGCTAGGCTTCGCGATGCGTCGTGAATCCACCTTCTGACGGTTGACGCTCTTCAGAGCGCTTCCGGTGTCTTTCACCTTGAAAAAGGAGATGGTCGACTGGAGTTGCTCGGCCTGGCTGGAGAGCTCCTCCGCCGTCGAGGACATCTCTTCGGCCGCTCCCGCGTTTTGCTGAATTACCTGGTCCAGCTGCTGAATCGCCTTGTTGATCTGACTGGCTCCGGTATCCTGCTCCTTGGAGGAGGCGCTGATCTCCTGCACCAACTCTGCCGTCTTTTGGATGTCCGGCACCAGCTGGGCCAGCATCTCGCCCGCCCTCTCGGCCACGTCCACGCTGGAAACGGAGAGCTTGCTGATCTCGCCGGCCGCAGCCTGGCTGCGCTCGGCAAGCTTTCTCACCTCGCTTGCCACCACCGCGAACCCCTTGCCGTGCTCCCCGGCGCGAGCCGCCTCGATGGCCGCGTTCAGCGCAAGCATGTTGGTCTGGCGCGCAATCTCCTCGATGATGTTGATCTTCCCGGCAATCTCCTTCATCGCCAGCACGGTCTGCGCAACTGCCTTGCCCCCCTCGATGGCATCGGCCGCGGACTTGACGGCAATCTTCTCGGTCTGCAGGGCGTTGTCGGCATTTTGCCGGATGTTCGCTGACATCTGCTCCATGGAGGAGGAGGCCTCTTCCGCCGCGGCCGCCTGCTCGCTTGCCCCCTGGCTCATGTTCTCGGAGCCGGAACTCATCTCCATGCTTCCCTGCGCCACGTTGTCCGAGGCGCCCTTCACCTCGCTCACCACGTCGGAGAGCTGCTGCACCATCGCCGCCAGTGCCCGCATCAGTTCGTCCTTGTCGGAGCGCTCCCTGATGTCGACCAGAAGGTTTCCGCCGGCAATCTCCTGGGCCGCAGCCGTGATGGAACCCATCGCGGCGATCAGCACGTTCAGGTTGGTCTTGATGATGTTGTATTGACCCTTGTATTCCGCGGTGATTGCGGCAGGGATATCCCCCTTGCTGATCCGATCCACGTAGTCCGCGGTCACCATGAGCGGGTTGACGATGTTGGTGACGGTGTCGTTCACGCCGGCGACCAGCTTGTTCCAACCCCCCTGGAAGAGCGCCGCATTGGCGCGCTCGTCCAGTTTCCCGTCCGCGGCCGCCACGATGATCTTATCGGTTTCGGACAGGAGGTCGTTCATTAGTTTAACGGTGTTGTTCAGGTTCACCTTGATGACATTGTACTGCCCCTTGTACTCGGTGGTGATGGCTGGCGGGATGATCCCCTTGGCGATCTGGTCCACGTAGTCCGCGGTCACCATGAGCGGGTTGACGATATTGGTGACGGTGTCGTTCACGCCGGCGACCAGCTTGTTCCACCCCCCCTGGAAGAGCGCCGCATTGGCGCGCTGGTCCAGTTTCCCGTCCGCGGCCGCCACGATGATCTTGTCGGTCTCGGACAGGAGGTCGTTCATCAGTTTGACGGTGTTGTTCAGGTTCACCTTGATGACGTTGTACTGTCCCTTGTACTCGGTGGTGATGGCTGGCGGGATAATCCCCTTGGCGATCTGGTCCACGTAGTCCGCGGTCACCATGAGCGGGTTGACGATATTGGTGACGGTGTCGTTCACGCCGGCGACCAGCTTGTTCCACCCCCCCTGGAAGAGCGCCGCATTGGCGCGCTGGTCCAGTCTCCCGTCCGCGGCCGCCACGATGATCTTGTCGGTCTCGGAAAGGAGATCGTTCATCAGTTTGACGGTGTTGTTCAGGTTCACCTTGATGACGTTGTACTGCCCCTTGTACTCGGTGGTGATGGCCGGCGGGATGATCCCCTTGGCGATCTGGTCCACGTAGTCGGCGGTCACCATCATGGGATTAACGATGTTGGAAACTGTGTCGTTCACGCCGGTGACCAGCTTGTTCCACCCACCGACAAAGAGTGATGCATCGGCACGTTTGTCGAGTTCGCCGTCGGCCGCAGCCTGGATCAGCCCCTGCAGTTCGCATTCGAAGGTTTTAATGTTGAGGCGCAGGGCCTCGATGGTGTTGTTGATGAAGACCTTCTTGCCGGGGAACTGTTCCAGCTCGGCGTCGAAGTTCCCCTTGCCGAATTCGGCGATGCAGGCCATGGCTTTCTTCTTGACGTTGATGTGGCCGCTGACCATGGTGTTAACCCCGCTGGCCATGGTCTGGTAGGCGCCCCGGAATTTGTCCACCGGCATGCTGACGTCGATGTCGCCCAGGTCGTGCTGGCGGGACATCTCGTTCATGTCGGAGAGCAGATCGTTCAGCGTATCGATGCAGTTATTGAGGTTGAGCTTCACCTCGTTGAAGTCGCCGTTGTAGCTGTCGGTGATCTTCGGCGGGATGTCGCCCTTGGAGATGCGGTCCACATACTCGGCAGTCACGTTCAGCGGACCGATGACTGCATCGAGGGTCTCGTTGATGCCGGAGACGATCTTCCGGAAGTCACCCTGGTGCTTGCTGGCGTCAGCCCGGCTGGCAAGCTTGCCGTCCACTGCCGCTCTGACCAGCATATTGGTGTCGTCGACCAGCGCGCTTATGTTGTCGATGCAGTTATTAAGGTTCAGCTTCACCTCGTTGAAGTCGCCGTTATAGTTGTCGGTGATCTTCGGCGGGATGTCGCCTTTGGAGATGCGGTCCACGTACTCGGCGGTTACGTTCAGCGGGCCGATGACCGCGTCGAGGGTCTCGTTGACTCCGGCGACAATCTTCTGGAAATCGCCCTGGTGCTTGCCCGCGTCGGCGCGGGTGGCGAGCTTCCCTGCTATGGCGGCACTGGAGAGCACGCCGGTGTCAGCCACCAGGCCCTTGATGGCCTCCACCATTTTCGTCATGGACTGCTGCAGCTTGCCGGTTTCGTCGGAAGCCGTGCCGTCCAGCACCACGTTGGTGTCACCGGCGGCGATCCTGTCGGCTGCCGCGATGCAGATTTGCACCGGTTTGGTGATGGAGCGGGTAATCAGGTAGGCGATGAGTATTCCCAAGAGAAACGCGGCCAGCGCCAGGCCGATGATGACGTTCTTCGTCGAGGTTGCCATCAGGTCGGCGTCCTTGCCGGCCTTTTCAACGAGTTTGTCCTGGAAAGTGCTCAGCTTTTCGAAAGCGGCCAGGTAGGCGTTCTGCTTGGCCCGGTTGTCCCCCAGCAGTTGGCTGCGCGCTTCGGGGAATTTGCCGGCCTTGACCAGGGTCAGGAACTGGTCGGTGGACGCCCGGTAGTTGGTTCTCAATGCGGTTGACTCGGCGAGAAGTTTCTTTCCCTCCTCGCTGGTAATCATTTTGGTGAGCTTCTCGACGCGGTCGTCTACTATCTTGCGTTGCTCCGTTATGCGCTCCAACTCTTTTTGCACGCTTGCCGGACTGGTGTCGATGACCATGTTCCGGGTGGCGCGTGCCGTCACGTTAATCGCGTCAGTCAACTCGTTCACCAGCATCGTCTTGGGGAACTTATCCGTTGCCATCGAGTTTATTTCTTTATCAAGGTTATTGACCCTGATGATGCTGAAGACAGAAATAAAACTCAGCAGGGCCAGCAACAAGCCAAAACCGATTCCCAACCGTACCCCAATCTTTAGATTCTTCATACTTCCCCCTGGTTGTGTGTAGCGTTGTGTCAAAATCTTCCTTGTTTCTTTACAAAAAGCTCTTTGCTTCTAGGCTGTTACTCAGAAAAGACTTGCCTCCCCCCTCTAAAGAGGTTAAAGAGGGATGTTCGCCCACTCAGGGAGGAGAA